>Ga0181523_10000790_pt1 | contig 35496 bp, 45 predicted proteins | sample PEATcosm2014_Bin_43_FD_119752 | JGI IMG/M metagenome (GOLD analysis project Ga0181523, IMG submission 119752) | Peatland microbial communities from MTU Mesocosm Facility, Houghton, MI, USA - PEATcosm2014_Bin05_30_metaG | ecosystem: Environmental > Terrestrial > Soil > Wetlands > Peat | place... | reverse complement strand
CGGTGGAACCGAATTCTGTGCCCAGGCGGGAAACATCGCCACTGCCATCACGGACACAGCGATCATCGCCAGAGAGATTGTGCGGAACAGAGAATTGAGAGAGCGCGCTTGGCTGTGCATCGGTTGGTTCTCCTTGCCATCGAGTCCGAATTAGAATCAACCTGAGGGGACGGTCGGACGCCTGGGAAGTAGGAAGATCGAAGGTCTTGTTCCTCGCCGTGTGGGCGTGAACTGGGCAGGAAAAAGGCCAGGAAATCCCTTTCCATTACGCATTTAGCGCCTGCAGTCGCCGCTTTGTCAGTGACCGCTGCCGCTCTGGGACGGCAACTCCCCAAAGCAGCGAACGAAGGGATGTGGGGCATTCTTGCAGTGTTACGTTCATCTAATGGCCCCAGATGATACACCACTGCCTCGACAAACCACACTGTTTGGGAGTCTTTTGACTACTATTATGACTCTTTGCATCCAAGAGTCCCGTGGGTAGCTCTCTCGCTCCCGCCCAATACCACCTCCTCTCTTCGCTGCTGTCCTCGACGTTGGCGGACGCAACTGCCGCCAGCCAAGAAAGGACACGCAATGGCAACCAAATCAACAAAAGCAAAGAAACCGGCCAAGAAATAGGCCAAGGCCACCAAATCCACCCACGTCCCTACCCCCTGGTTAAAGCTGAAGCAAATGTGGGAATCAGGGGCATCTTACGAGGCAATGGCCAAGGCCACGGATGCCCACTACGACCCCACCGAGCCCGACCCGACCAAACCCACCCGTGCCAAGATTTGGAAGGCACGCAATGTCGGAGTCACAATCGACGGCAAACTGGTCAAGTTCGGGTCTCGGGGGAAGGCCAAGGAACCGGCAACGAAGGGCAAGTTGAAGGTGGTGAAAAAGGCTGCTGGGAAGGTGAAGGCAAAGAAGAAGGCTGCCAAGACACCGGCACAGGTCGAGGCCAAGGCCGAGACGTCCACCAGCACGGAGTCGGCAAGCAAGGGCACGTCGGTTTAGCTACAGAAGGGGCAGGAACACCGAGGCCATGAGGCCGACGTGTTCCTGTCTATCGTGCCTGACTCAAACGGAATACCCGCCCCACCACCCACCGGGCGCATCACACGAGTCCCACCGCCTAGTCATCAGCAACGGCCAACCAGTACATCTGTGCGAACGGGAAAAACACCCTAAGATTCACGCTCTGTGGCGCACCGTTTGGGGCGCAAGCGGGGTCTACCGTGATCCACACCCCGTTGTCGTCGGACAAGTCGAGCGTGCCAGAATAGGTTGTTCCATCGCTGTTCTTAACCGAGACTCTCTTCTTGAGAAGCTGGAGAACATTACGGCGCATTGTAGGGTTTCTCCTTCCCTGCCCAGTGAGGGATTTCAACTATCTATCTATCTATCTATCTATCTATCTATCTATCGTAGCGTATTGGGAGTGACAGGCACGGCTTTACCCTCGGCAACCGATTTCTTCCCAACTGCCACTGTGGCAAATACTTGAGATGTTCGTCACACACAGATCGGGGGTAAAATGGCCGGGTGGCAGCGGTTCCCGCAGCAACCACAAGGACGTAAGAGTCAAGAACTGTAGAGTCAAGATGGTTGAGATTTCTATTTCAGCAGGCAGCCTGATGCTCCACGTTAAAGGAGCGGACAGGCTGTGGGCATTCAAGAGTTCGCTGGAAATTCCACTGCGTCACATTGCGGCGATCCGGGCCGACCCCAGCGTTGCACATGGTTGGTGGCACGGGGTGAGAATGGCGGGAACCAATGTCCCCGGAGTGATTACCGCTGGTACCTTCTACCAGGACGGCAAGCGGGTTTTTTGGGATGTTCACAACCCAGCCAACACCGTCGTAATCGCATTGAAAGATGAGCGCTATGACGAACTGATCGTCGAGGTCTCTGACCCCAATGAAACAGTGGATGTCGTCAGAGCGGCACTGCAAGCCCAGGGACAGAGTTGATTGGCGGCTGTTTCGATTCCCTTGGGAATGCATATTGGTTTCCGTGGAAAGAATTGCTCGGGTTTGTCGAACGTCCTGACGACCCAGATGCACAGCGAGTGTTGAACGAGCTCCGCAGCCGAATAAGGACTCTGAGATGGCCAGGAATAACAGCGTTCCCCACTACTCGTCTATCAGTTCCTGACCTGGATATTCGGCCTCATAATAGAAGGTTAGCTCCTGATCCAATTTGGCCCAGAATGCTGCATCCCTTACCGGAGGGGAATCGTTGCGCAAGTGGTGCCCACGTGAGTTAGCCCTGAGCGTGAGCATATGGTTCAACGCATCAAGCAGCCCCCAATCGTCGGGCCTCCAGTTCTCTACCGGCTTATTCTTGTAAGCCAGCATCTTCTTGGCGAGATCATCGGTCTTGATGTTGCGCAACACGGGATACAGCTCTGTCCAGAGCCGAGGCGTGTAGTCGTCATCCACGAAGCGTAGGGGCATTGCCATATTGTCATTTTGATAGGCGGTATCGAGTATTGGCAAGGTTAATGATGCCCAGTCTCGACGCCTCCTTCTTTTCCTCTGCCCGCCGCTCTGGTAATCTGCTTTGCGTCCGGCCATGCGCTACTGGTGGGTCAATCAGAACCAAACCTACCGCCAAGAACTGGGGGGCGGATACTTGTGGTCTCCCAAGACTGCCCCTATTACTTCGTGCGTGGAGTCCCAGTGATGAGCCGTAGATGCTTCGGCGTAACCCACAGTTTTCATCGTTGCGCTCGCATTGGTGACTGGCGTTTTTTCTGCTCCGACCACCGCTTTCAACCGGTTGGCTGGGCTTGTTTCGCTCTGACAATTGTTGCGGGTATCGCCGGGATTCAGTCCGCATGGTTTCAACGGCACATTGCGACACCACGTGTAATCCAAGCACAAGATTTTCGCTTACGCTTTGCTATCACAGGTGCTGACCTCTCCAAAGAAGATCTCAAGAGAGCACCGCCGATACTTCCTTGCAATGGAAAGATCGGTGCAGCAAGTGTCAAGTTTGAGCTGCACCTCATCCCCACATTGGAATATGAATCCAGCCACTCCAGACCAATGCCTAACCTTGTATATGAAGCCAATAACTTCTTGTTCCGCAATTTTGATCTGCTTAACAAGCAAGGATTAGAAGGGCAGACGCTTAAGTTTTCGATTCCATGGGAGATACACGATTTCGCTGGGCCGTCCACTCAATTCAATGCAGACCTCTACGTCGGAGATGCATGGTATCCCACTGGATACAAATCATTCGGGGACGGGAACGTGATAATTAGGCTCGATCAACCGACAAGATAAGGAACGTAGCTGCCGAGACTGTTGGCAGGGTGTTTGAGAATCAGTCGGACTCTCTCTAAAGGTTGGACGGAATGGAAAAGGCTGTGACTTTGGTTATGCTCTAGCTGCCAACTCCTGCGAGGGAGCCACCGGCGTGGATGCATGTACCGTCACAGCCTCTTGATGCGATCACCGCTTTCGCAGTCCCAAACCCCAACGGTCACCTCGCAGCGCCGTCGGTTTTTTCGGGTCTGGCGGCTCCCGTGGGTCGCCCCGGAGAACCGATCACTCAGCGTACTTCGGGTTGGCTACGATTAGTTGCCCGCCCTTTTCTGCCATCGACGAAGGTGATCCTATCGGAGGATCGGAAATTGTCAACGCCCAAGGTTGGTGCAAACGCAACTTATTTTTGTGTGCGAATCTTTTCAGCTAAGTTACAGAAACGAAAAGGGGCGTCGAGTGCGGACGCCAAATGTCCAAAGCCAATTCACATCTTTTTCACCGAAAACATAGCACACAGCGGAATCGCAAGTTGTGAATCAGCTTTGGAATCAGCAGGATGTCTGAACTCGACGGTAGAACTGCACCGAGGCAGCGGTTTTACCTACTCCCCCTTCTTCTTTGCTGCCCATCGTGTTTTCCCCCTCTACAGCTGAGGCAGTAGTATCAAGCATCTTCAGCCGGGCAGGGCTCGTGTCGTGAACTGGCATCACCCACCGAAGAGTATTTAAGAAAGGACAAGCCCGCATGGGGTATCAGAGGTTTGGCTGGATGTGCTGCATCCCTCTGGCAACCCACTGCGGGCTAGAGGAAAATCAAAGTTCACGCTAAGTATTAAGCAATCGCAGGTCGATGTCAGTGATAGCCGTCACGAAGCAGCGGTTGCAATCGACTGCGAGAGCGTTGGCTAGGCCATTGAAGGCACTCGCCCTACCGCCTCTTCCTCGCCGCCCACCGTGCCTTCATCATCGCCGACAGTTTCTTCCTCATGGCAGGGCTCATCGGCTTGCGGCCAGCGGCCTTCTTCTGGGCTGGTGCTGCCTTCTTTGGAGCGGAAGCACTCTTCTGCTTTGCCCAGCGTGCTCGTTGCGCTGCGGCAATCTTAGCCCGTGCCGATGCACTCATGGTCCGGCGTTTCTGTCCGGTTACTTGCACCACCTGGCTTTTCTTGGGTGGGCGACCACGGCGGGGAGCTGCTGGGCCCAGTTCCACCAAAGCTGCAATTGCATATTCGATGCGTTCGAGTTCCTGTCTTAGTTGTGCCACTATGCTTTCAATGTCCATGTCTGTCCTTTCGATTTAGCGATGGCCCGAGGTTATGTGACGTCAGAGAACTCCTGGAGTCGGTGGTGCTTCCTCTGTAACTCAGTCCAAGCAAGTCGGCGAGCTTCATCTCTAACCCACCCGTTGTCGTTGTACCACTTGAGGAAGTCTTCCCAATCGATGCGTTCCTGTGCCGTGAGGTTATCCAGCTCAATTTGCATGTGGTTTCCTCCTCACCTCTCCAGCCGCCACGTGGCCATAGTATCACTCAGGCTTGAGTTCATCCCAAGTTCGCCATTGAATGTACTGGCCCGTTGTTTCCTCTACAGCTTGTGCTAAGGCCTCCCATTCTGCGGCGGTGACCATCTGGTTGGCCCGGGCTTCCAAGAGGTTGATTGCGGCGGTCGCCAGCGTGTTGTCTTTGCTCATTCCCAATCTCCCTCGAGAAGGTTCAATTCGATTGAAAGGGGGATGCGCCCCTCGGCCTTGAACTTCGCATAGCTTGCGGGACTCAGCAGCACGATAGCGTCATATTCCTTTGCCCGCCCAACCCTCTGAGTTCGGTAGTGTTCTGAAATTGGGTTGCTGGCCTAACAGCCGAACCAAATCACATTCGACATTGCTTTCATACGTGGGCGTCCTATCCCCTCCACTTGTTGACATACGGCAGCACGAACAAGTACAGGCCGGTGAGCAGGAGCAAGGCAAGTATGGCCACTGCCGATAGGCCCAGCCTGTTGTTGTACTTCCCCTGTACCACAGTAACGCCGTTGATGATGACGGCCACTGTGAAGACTATGGACAGCGAGCGGTGGGTCTGCCGAATCCATTTGCTCCAGTTCAAATTGAACCTCCTCGGCCACGACGAATAGCATCTCTTGCTATGGACGCCAAATTATCGCTATACCAGTAATTCCCACAAACTCCAAACGTGGTCAGTGATGCCGGATTCCATTGCTGGCGTCACGGTCGGCAGCTTCTTTCCGTGCATCGATTACTCCTGTGCAAGAATATCAGTGTTGCATTCCCCCTATTCCTGCCTTTCCTCCAACATCATCTGCCGCCCAACAGCCTCCACTTTGGCCACTGCAACCTCCGGGTCACACGCCCCCACGGCTACTTCTAGCAAGGCCATCGAGTATCGCCGGGCAAAACCCCACGACCAGAAAATCAACCAGTCCAACTGTTCCTGAGTCGGGACGGAATCAAGAATCGGCAAACCGTTCCTGAACCTCAGTTCCCCATCATGCATGTCCATTTCCATGGCACCCGAGTACAACGGGAAGTTGATGCGGCATAAGGCTTCGGCCATGGCCAGCCGTTGGTAGTCAGGAACGTAGATGGGGAAACTGATAAGGCAGCGAAGCATTCGTTCATCTTGGGAAATCCGTAAGCGGCAGCCTATCAGGCCACAGCTAATGTAGGTGGTTCGGTCTTCGCCATCGGGTTGGGAAATGATGCCGTGTTGGGCAAGAATGGCATCCACCCGTTCGAGCAGGGTTAATTCGGTCATATACAACCTCCTGCATGGTACAGCAGCGGTTGGCACGAGTGGTATCGGGGCCAGATACCATCTGCACTGCTGGTTGCTGTGGGTGATAGGAGGCACTATGGCCAATATTTGGGATCGTTTTGGAAGGCTGATCGGGTCGGTTGAAAAATCGGGTTCGGGGCAAAACACCTATGACAATCACGGCCAACCACTGGGCCAGGTTCGTGACAATGGCACCTATGAAATTAGGGGAAACAAGATCAGTGATACCCGGGATCCGGACCTTACATTTGGGAAGAAGAAGTAGGGACAAAAAAACCGAAAAAAGTGGGGACGGGGACACGTTTGGTGGATCGGGGTTTAGGGCAGATCAAAGGCCGACCTGTGGGGGAGACACGAGCCGTGGGGGCCCCCGGGCAACCGTTTCTTGGTGGCATTCGAAATGGAGTGGTGCTGGGATATTTAATCGAGCGCCCGCCACGTTGCCGGGCCACTATAAGGGTGGCGTTCGGCTATCGAATACACGAGCCAAAGAAGTTCTAACGAGGACTTGCGCCCATACTAGTTGGCGGAATCTCTTACGTCATGGACCTTGTTTTTTTCAGGAAGACCGCAAGTCCTACAGGTACGAAAGCCAGTAGTTGGCTTGAACGAATGTGGATTGTCAGACCCACGCCGGGCCAGTTGCTCTTGCATTAATTTTGCCTCTTTTCCGCCCTTTTTAGGCAAGGCCAGCGCTAAAACAAGACCGCAAGCGACTCCCCAAAGCAGCGAACGAAGCATAACACAGTTTACAAAGGATATGGGGCGTTCCTGCTGTGTTTCGTTCATCTAATCTGGCCCATATCATGAAGTCGCTAGGCCTGGTCATCATTCTTCAGCGGCTCTTTTCTCATTCCCCATTCGGCTTAGTTTGGCCTTTCTTTGCTCTAGCTATTTCCACGCTGGCCAGAGTTTTTCTTGCCAAGTGCGACTCCCACAACAAGGTGCCGCTCTCTCGGCAGCAGCGCTTTCCCGGTAGAGCGCCACAGGTTGGGCACTGAACGCCTTGTGCTTTGTCGTTCATCGGTGTAAGGAAAATTTGCAGAGGACTGCCAATTTAAGTCCATTCCATCAGCAGTACATAAGATGGAGGCTACGTGCCATTGGCTTTGGAGCCTATCGAGACTTGTTTGAAAGCTTTATCAGCGTCTTCCCCGTGTCATCTTGATTGCCAAATTGAACCTCGGGCCGACGTCGTAGCAACTCAATTGCTCTCTCCTCAGAAATCCTCCCAGCTTTAATCGCAAGAGTCTGAGCTGTCATCCAAGTCTTCTCAGGATTCCTCGTCCGAAAATCGTGCAAAGCATCGAGCATCCTCTCAATGAGTTCTTGATCGCCGGATGCAAGCGGCCTGGTGGCGTTTGCGACACCAGTGTTACCCGTGGCTGGATTAAACGGCTCCCTGTCGGCCAGCACATAATCGTTGTGTTGCCGGGCCATAGCCATGAACTGGCGACCGGCATTAGTGATGCGGTACTCGTTGCTGTTTGAACTGTCCAGAAGTTGTAGGGCAAGCAAGAATCGAATCCGGTATTCGAATTCCGCCAAAAAACTCTTGACCTTTATAAGTTCCAAGGCTTTATTTTTGTACAAGCCAAACACGAAATCGTGAGCTCGGTGATTCTGTCCATCTTCAGCAACCTTGAGCGCTCGAAAGCAATTATCGGTCAGAAGAGGCCTCAGATGTGCGTAATACTGCTCACCAGAAAGTCCTTTGTTCTTACCGAGGAGCGCTTTAGCTCGGTCCACGATAGTAGGCGTTAGTTTTGCACCGGCGGCGATGAGAGCGGCGATTACTGCAGCGTCCATTGGTTAATCTCCCATGTAACTCAAGAGACTAGTCGTCCACTCCGATTCGGAGAGCTTACTGAGTGGAAAGCAGCATACTCCTTGGGCGCAAGGGTGTCAAAACAGAGCATGGGCTCAGCCTGCATCCACGGATGAGGGTTGGACCTTGTCAAGGGCGCTTGGTCAGGGTAACGCTGGGCCATACCCTAAATTTTCAGGAATCGCTTGGGATTCGGTTGACGAGTATCGTAGCCGTTGGCGGTCGATAAAACCTCGGCGTCCCGATTGCTTCTAAGATCCGATTGTCCTCCGATACCACTTCCACTCTCCCTTTGCTGTTACCTCCGACAGAACTCATTTGCGGAGGTAGAAAAATGGCCGTAATACCTTTCCCTAACCCCTTGGAAATCCACCAGGATGCCACCAGGAAGGCTTCTGCCAATCCAGTCGATGTTTACCTTGGCAGAATGGCCCCGACTTCGGCCAGGGGCTTCCTAATAGCCTTAAACAACGTTGCTAGCATAGTCTCGAACGGCACCAAGGATTGCTACCAAATGGACTGGGCTGGCCTGACCTACCAAGACACGGCTCGGGCCCGGGAAGGTTTGGCTGCCCACTTTGCCACTAGGACGGCCAACTACGGTTTGTGTGCACTTCGTGGGGTTCTGAAGGAATGCTGGCGGCTCCGGCTCATGACCCATGAAGAATTCAGCCGGGCCACGGATCTAGCTGCCGTTCGAGGTGATAACTCGGCAGCTGGCCGGGTGCTAACGGTTGAGGAATTAGTTTCATTGTTCAATGTATGTGCTCAGGACGAATCCGTAATGGGGGTGAGGGATTCAGCGATTCTTGCCACTCTGTATAGCACCGGGCTGAGGCGGTCAGAACTGCTGGGTCTAGATGTGGCTGACTATGCTGACGGTACCCTAACCGTGAGGGCAAGGGGAATAAGGTTCGGCTGGCCTATGTGGTTGGGGAAGCTAAGACCATGCTGGAAGCTTGGCTTTCGGCTCCCGGGAGGATTGGTGAAGCCGTATTCGTGGCCATCGGTAAGGGTGGGAAGATAACGGAGAACCGATTGGATGGGAGGTCTCTGGCTGAACTTCTTAAGAAACGGGCAGAGGAAGCAGGGATTCCGCTGTTTAGCCCGCATGATATTCGAAGGACGACGGCCACCCATTTGCTGGATAAAGGAATTGATATAGGCACTGTCCAGCAGATGTTGGGTCATCGCCATGTCGCCACAACTTTGCTTTACGACAGACGAGGTGAGAAGGCGAAGCAGAAGGCAGCGCACGAACTACACCTAGTGAAGTAAGTTGGTGTAAGGAGTCTGAATTCAAGCCCCGAGTCCTGCGCCCGAGGATTGGTTTCAAGAAGCGCCGGGGGAGAGTTGTGTTTCCACAGAAGACGCACCTAGTGGAGATGTGGCGAAGAATGGAAAGGCGCTGTTGAAGGGGCGGAAGTCCCACAGCAGCGGGGGACATTTGGGCTGGCTAACAGGGAGGACGCCTCAAGCTTTGAATGTTATGCACCCGGAAGCGCTCTCCCGTCGATTCAGTTCTTACGAGGGGCACCCACGCCCGTGACCTCCCAGACTACGCCGCAGCCGTCGTTGCAGTTCCCTGTACCTCCGGACTCCGTTGTGCCGTAGAGATTGCCGTTCGTGTCGAGCACCGGGCCCCCGGAAGGGTACATGCCGTCGCTACCCCTGAAGTCGTGGACATCGGCCACGCCGCACCCTTGGCTGCAATTCGTGAGCTCGAAGATCCAGCCGTCTCCATGGGCGCCGCCACCATAACACCCCCCAAAGAAATTACCGGCTGCGTCCATGGCTACACCTTGGGGCCCGCACGACCTGAAGGAGTAAAGCGCAGAGTAGGTAAACCCTCCGCCTGAGGGTGCGAGTTTGAAAACTACGCCGCTTCCATTCTGCCCGCCGCTACTCGTGGTGCCATAAAGGTTGCCGGAATCATCGATGATTAAGTTACCGTACGGTTGTTGCCCATTCGCCCCGTCGAAGTTAACCAGGACATTCTCCACCCACCCTCCGCTGGAAGGCATGAGCTGGTAAACCGTTCCGGTTCCTTCGGTTCCTCCGTCGGGTGTGGTTCCGTACGTATTTCCGGCGGTATCGAGGACCACACCCGAATATGGGTTGTACCCGTCACTACCGCTGCCGAAGCTATGAATGATGCTCTCCGTGTATCCTCCGCCTGAGGGGGTCAGTTCGAACGTAATCCCGCCGCCATACATACCTCCTTCAGATGTCGTGCCATAGATGTCTCCCGCTTGATCGAAGGCTAATCTCTCCTCTAGCGGGTTTGCCCCATCCTCCGGACGTCCCGTAAAGGCATGAAGTACGGTTTCGGTCCAATAGCACAGTATCGACCTGCAAAATGTGGCCGAAGGTCTCAGTTCGAACACTGTCCCATTGTCGTTTACACCACCGATTTGGGTTGTGCCATATAAAGCGCCATTTGGGCCGACCACTATCCCGCCCAATGGGATGCCTCCATCGCTTTCCCCGGTAAATTCGTACAAGGGATTGAAAACCCAACTTGAATTAACCTGGCCTAGCTTGAAAACTACGCCGCCATTGCCGGTTCCGCCGCCTGACGCCGCCCCGTACAGAACTCCCAAGGGTCCGACGGTAACCCCGGCCGTAGGACTTGCCCCGTCTGCCCCCCCTGTGAAGTAGTGAAGCACGGTGAAGGTCTGCGCCTGAGCCGTTGGCGTCAGGAGCATCAAGATCATTGTCGAGGCGAAAACAGCGGCTACGGAGGCAATCTGTTTACTGTGCACGAATATCCTACCGAGAACCTGGCCGGTTGACCGGCTGATTGTGGCTCACTTTGGGCGACTTTGCAAGCGAACAGCTGATTCCCAGTGGTGGGTCAGTCTGACTTCTGGGCAGGCTACCGGACACGAAGAAAAACCACTGCGTAGAGGATGGCGACTGCCCAAAGCCAAATGAAGATTCCTGCGCAACGAACATAGGTGGGGTACCCGGGCTTCATGGGTATGCTTGAAAATGGGGACCATGTGAATTTCGTTCTTGCGTTTTTCCGTCCCCACGTCACCAGCATGTTCGTCCTAAATATGCAGAGCCAACCACAGATCCCAAATCCGATAATCATTGTCACAAGCCAGATGGCCTTGAATGTTGTCATGCATCTGCCTTTTCGCCGAGTGCTTTCAGGATAGGCGCCTTGTCAAATCCGCTTCGTGGCCAAATCAGATTGGGAGCTACTACCCTGTCCCCTGCCGCCTTGCTGAAAACAATCCCAAACTGTGTGCATTTTAGCTGAAAAAAAGGTACTTTATAAATCGTCCCCTGATACACACTAAATGCCACACCCATCCCGTTTTGCTTTCAGGAAGCCAACTAAAGAGTCTCCGCTACTTCTGAGCCACGGTCTGCGGAACGAGCTTCTCCAGCCGTAACAGGCGGTCTTGAAATTGCTGGTTCTGCTCCTGCAGGGCTTGAATCTGGTCCTGTTGAGTTGTAATGAGCTTGGCCTCTGCTTCCGCCCGTCGGTACTGTTTCTGCACTTCATTTAGCAGCATCGTGCTCAGGTACTTGGGCATCGACCGCCTTACCGTTGGAATGGGTGCCCTTGCCCTGCCATGCCCCAGTGGCAATGGCCGTGTTTCCAAACGTGGTTACTTTCACATCACTGATGGCGTTAATCTCCCACTTCTCACCTTTGATTCTGGCTAGAGTGTCCGTCTTATTGAGCATGGTGCCATCACTGTCCATGTTGATAAAGCCGTCGGCCAAAAGAGGAGCGACGGCGTCTGCATTGCCCGCCTTTGCGGCTGATGCCCACTGCTGCTCCATGTTTGCGACTGCTTTCTCGACGCCGCCACTCATTTGTGCCTGAACGGACAGTGCCATCATTACCATACCGAAACACATTAGCATTCGTTTCATGCGATTCTCCTTTCTGAGATTCCACACGAATGGGCTTGGGAAGATCCGATTCCCTATCCGAAATTTCCGTGGCTTCAACAGGTCCACACTATACTCCCCTTCAGGGATTCCAGCGTACCGTTTTGTTTTTGCGATGCCAGCCGTACACGGTTGCCTAGCCGACTCGAGACTGAGTCTGGCCGTGGCGCTCGAGTGCCAGGTTTCAGGATGCCGGTATAACATAGGATAACTTTCTTGGAGTGAACTGGGCACCGGAAGCCAATTTATGATCTGGAAGTCAAGCAATCGGTTGGGGGCGGTTGGGTTAGGATTCGGTTAGAAAATTCTTGACATTTTTTCGCCCTAGCCCCAAAATGCAGACGCCTCCCTTAAACGAGGCTTAATCAGGGAATCCAAGCTGTCCGCAAATAGGCTGGGAACTTCTGCGAGGCATTCGCCATTGCCAACGGCGAATCGGCAGAGGTAAAGATGCCTTCCCCCACGTAACTCCAATCCAAGAAGGGGAGCTGGCGATGCGTAGACTGCTTCAGTTCTTAGCAATTTGCACGGTAGTACACTCGGTTTTTTTTACAGGCGCTGGCGCCGCAGCGCAGTGCGCCCCCGTCGCCTATCTTTTTCGCCACGCCGAAGATAAAAACCAGGATAAACAGCATCTATATGATGTAACCCTTACCGAATCAGGTCTGGCACATGCGGGACTCTATGTTCCGACGATAACTACGTTTCAACAAGAAAAACCTGGATATTGTCCTATAAAAGTGGTTTATGCGCTCAATCCCGAAAACTTTGACGGCAGTTTTGGCACGTCCAATCCCTACTGGACCGCTTACCCTTTGGCTCAAGCGGTTCAAACAAACACGGACGATTCAACGCTGGAGGACACGAATCCAATTATTAGTGTACAGGGATTGAAATTAACCGAATACCTCGATCACGGCGAAGGCGAGCAGTTCGTTGAAGCCATTAAAGGCACACTCAACAACCAACAATCAGTAGCCATTTTCTGGACAAGTCAAGGAATGTGTGAGGTTGCTAAGAGATTAGGGCAGCCCGATATTCATTATAACTGCGTGACTTCTAAACCACCAAGAAATTCGGTATTCCGATTTAACTACGATGTGTTAGGAGAACAGTTTACAAGCGTCACACTCAAGTACGCCCAGTGCTTCAATTATAACGCAACGACTGATAGTTTCACGAATGATATGTACTATTGTCAATTTAGTGCAAACTTGGCTGACTGGGAGGGGCCGGAGTATCCGGGGTTTTCGGATAACCTTCAGAAAATATCAGGACGAATTTGTGACAAGGATAATCCTGACCCTACTTGCATACCTTGAATGGATTGTTTTTTCGCTAAAGCCGATCTCCTGTGCTGCACAGAAAATTTCATCGGAGCAAGAACTGGTGGTTCCCAAAGTCATTGATGCTTCCCTCACAGGTCGGTGTCGGTCAGCTTCGCACCCAAACCCGTTCTCTTTCAGCCAATGATAGAGGTGCACCTGCTGAATAGATGATTCCCAAGAGACACTTGGTCATAACTCTCCACGGCATCCGGACTCACGGCCCCTGGCAAGAACCCATCACGATTTGACTGCTACGAATGCGCAATGACTTAGAGCGCCTTAGAATCCATGCAGCCGGGCCACCTGGTCTGTTCTCGTCAGATGGGGCTATTTGAATAGATATGGCGGCTATCCCTTTCGGCTCGTTCCCTCTGCGGTCATACTTTCCTTTTCGACCCTCCCTCGCCTCCCTGCAAGGACAATCCGCCATCAGCAGGTCAGTGTGCTGGTGGGAGTATCGGCACGTTTAGCTAAGACGAAGGGTTGCGTGGGCCGACGAGGGCTTCGTTTTGGGGGCGGGCAGACTTGGGCACCGGCATGTGGCAACGACGTTGTTATATGACCGGCGTGGTAAGAAGGCCAAGCAGAAGGCGGCACACGAGCTTCACCTGGTGAAGTGAGCTGGGCGCAAGAAGTCTGAATTCAAGCCTCGAGTCCTGCGCCCAAGGATCTGTTTCAAAGAAGCGGTAGAAAGGCGGAAGAGTCTGACTTGTAGCTTCTGGTGGTGATGTGCAAACCCCTGTGAAGTGTCTGATTAAGGCATCGACGCCATACCTATTACCGGGTATTTGCAATCGGCTCACCGCAAGGGTTGGAGTTAACAATGAGCGAGGGCATCATCTCAGGCATCCGGAATCTTGACGGAGCGGGCCGCCTTCTCCAGACAACGGCAGCAATCTCGCACGGATCGAGCGGCGGTGGGTTGTTCGATGCGCAGCGACGGCCCGCTGAGAGTCACTCCAGCAATGGCTGCGAACGTTACCGATCACGTATGCACGATGGAAGAACTCTTGAACATTGGTGCGGAGCAGAGGAGAATAACTGCATGAATACCGTGAGTTTCGATCTTCTGTTTCTCTCTTCGGAAGAAATCGCTCTTCCCAGCCATCCGATTGCCAGGGTCTTTGTGAAGTCCTCTTCCGGGACGAATTACGGTGAAGGAAAAAGCTTTGTGAGCAACGAGTGCGCCTCATATCGGGAATTCAGCGCCGAGATCGACCGATTGCAAGGAGAGTTGGAAAGGCTAAGATTATCGGCGAGATTGCAGTTTGACAAAGAATGTGAACGGATCAACGGATAAAGACCCACTACCCGACATCAGCGTGCGGTCTTACTTCCCGCATCGACCCTCTACTACGTCCCAGCCGCAAACCGTTTAGTCGTCAGTCATTCGTTGCTGACGTGCCTTCCGGATTCTCGGAAAACCAGGATGTTTTCGCTAGAACCTTCTCGAACAGTGACTTCATTGTGCTGGGTTCCGCCACAATCGTCGTCTGTCCTGCGTAGCGCCACCTATGGCTTAGGGCGCTGCGACGGTAGTAGCCAAGACGGATCTGATAGCCGCTGGCCGAGTCCTGCCGTTCGGCTGATTCGCTATCCCAATGAATCAGCTGAGCAAAGAAAGAGTAGTCTCCCCAGTCGTTTTCATTCTTTGGTGCTCTTGGTTGTTGGTCGTTGACGGCGGAATCAGCCCAGACTTCGTCAATAATCTTTCCTTTGGCTGGAAGTCGGTTCGCAACATCCCTTGGTGCTCCAAACTGGACTGGGTTTCCTATTTTTGAGGTAAGCGGACTATGGCTTGGCTTCTTTCTTTTCCTTCTTGACCATTGCCTTCTCCCCGTTTCGGAGTTCGGCTGCCAAAAGACAACTTATCCGAACGTATCCATCTTCGATCTCACCCACACTGTACATCGAAGATGGTTCTCCAGAGTATGCACCTGATGGGATAATCGTTTGTGAATCGCCATCACCTCTAGCTGTGCTGTAGAGATCATACCGACTGATTGTTTCCCCTGGCAGGGCTGAAGCCAAGTCCCTGTCCAAAGTGCGGCAATCTGTGGCAGGGGGAGGGGGCGGTCATACTCTCTAAACGTTCGGGACGGGCCGCACTTTCCATACAACTGCGTGCTTTCGGCCTAGTAATTCCTGATTGTCACCAACGTGCCGTCTAGTTTCGCCAGGCTTACCGCAAAATCCTCTTGATAAGTGAACGCCTGGTCTTGCAGGAAACGTAGCGCCACAGACTCGCCTAACAGGATGGAATAATCGGTGTCGCTGCGCCAGTGGATGCCAGCATGAACCCCATGGCCGAAGGATATGTTATGCGCAAGCTTATGCAACTCTCCATTCACCGTCATCTGACCGCTATCCGCACCATTGTAGGGTTCGAGAGATAGTCCGTCCCCAGAAGCGACCATCGGATTTGGAATGGTTGCTTCGCCATTAAAAAAGAATTTCAGTACCGTGATGCAGGCACCGGCCACCGTACCGTGACCTGTCGGGTAGGCAGGATGGGCGGGCGAGCCTTCAGGAAAAGCCTGTGAAAGGAGAAAGCTGCCGTTGCGCAAGTGACTGAGATGCAATGCAACTGAGTTCAGCACGAGCGGGTCAACTTTCCCATCGGTTGCTCCCAAGCTAGTCTTCATGAGATGCACGATGCCGCCACCGGACTCGGGGCGATGACGCAGATGGACGATCCATTTCTGGTACCAAACCGCATTGATTGCGGCTCGTGCAACTGCACCAAGGGTTGCGACGATGTCAGGCCCGCCAAAAGTACCGAAGGGCTGCTGGTTTTTGTAGCTATTGTAGGGACTGGTCTTGTTCGCCTCGATATTGAGTGTGTTAAGCACGAGGTATGCCGTGAGATATGCCTGATAGAGCTCATCCACGTGGGTGAAGGTAGCAAGCCCCCGGCCATTATGCAGGTAGCGGCGTTTCTCGTCCGGTATGTTCGTGGCTGTGGGTGTAACGCCATTTTGGACAGCCTGCCATGCACCTAAGTCAACCAGGTAATCGATGCCCGGAACGTAGGTCTGCATCCTCTGGTCGAGAGTTTGAACACCGAGGTTTGTCGGACGGATGCAAAGCTGCGAGATGTAGGGGCCAATATTCTCACCGGCGAAATACGTCGTCGGCTCTTTGCCCTTCTTGCCAGGTAAAGTCAAGCCGCCTCGAAAGAGCAAGCGGGGCGTCACTTTACCATTGTCTGTCGGCCCCGCATAGGTGGCGGCCAGCTGAGTCAACTCGTTGGCCGCTGCAATGGCGGTTGCATTGGTCTCGTAATCCGTGAAGGGAACATCTCGGAGCAGCGACGCCCAATACAACTCGACGAGTTCAGTGGCATACTCAGGGCTCGCCAACTTGGGAGCCGGAGGAATGAGTGGGGTTCCAAAGTGCTGCGAATCGGCACCATCTAACGTGAGGGCAAAGGCACCCAGCGGACCGTTCAGCTTCCGGCCTGCTCCCAACAAACCAGCAACCTCGAAATCGGCGGTGCCTAGAGTCGTTCCATCGGCGGTGCCTAGGGCAGTTCTGAACAACTTAAAAGCGTTCGGGTCAACAACGCCGTATCCCTTCTGCTTCAGGCACTTTGTGTAAGTGCCGGATTTGTCGGCATAACGCTCCTCGTCACCGTTGGTTGTGTGCTTCACGCTGCCGGTGTGTGTCGCTTCCAGTGTCGCCGTGCCGAAGCGAACCTCGAATGCATCTCTCCCATGGTGGTCGGTGACGCCCGATGGCAGGCAGGGTTTGCCCGCTTGCGGAAGCTTTGTCAGATCAGCCATTGAATCACCCCTTACCTGTTAACGACGATGTAAAACGAGCCTTCACATGCAGCGCAGCGAGCGATCAGCAGTTTGCAAAAAGCTGAATTCCAACAACCCAACATTGTGCCCTCAACCACGACCGGAGGGCAACCCTACATGCCATTGGCGAGGTGGAAGCTTGTAAGGCAGGTCTTTTTCGCTGCTCGGGCCTTTGTAACCGGGGAACACGTCCACGACGCCGGACGGCGTGATTGACGCAACATACCCGGAAGGATTGGGGAGGATTCGATTCGCTTTACGCATTCCACCTCCTGAGGTCGCCCGTGAGAAGCGGAGCCCACTATCCCGACAGCTCAATGGGGATTTTCGTTTTGGCTCTAATTGCCCCGCACTATACACCCATCCAGGGATTCCAGCGCATTATTATTTCTTTGCCGTACACCAGCACCCTCAGCCCCAAACGTGCCTGACTTCAGCGGAACCGGTGGGCGGTCATACTTTCCCCACTTTTCCGGGCAGAACGCTTGCGCAATCATCTTGGGCCGCAAGAAAACCGTGTGCGGCGAGGAAAGTATCGAAGTATGTTCCAACAACGCTGTTCCAGATGTTACCCCCGCCAGCAAACGTAAACGTAGAGCCAGGATAGGTAATCGTAGTGTAGTGCCCATGGAACAGCAGGTATCCTTGACACTCTGTGGTACATGTTGGCTCCTCAGAAGTATCGTAATCACCGACCACTATGCCAAACAGGCTCACAGTGCTGGTCAGGCTGCCCGTTGCTCCGGGTGGATCTAAGCTGGTGAACACCCCGCTCCGGGAGCGCACAAAGCTGTGGAAAGTTGCAGAAGTATCGCACGCAGCATCGCTGCAGTAGAACCCTGAAATTTCGCCCAGGTCGTTGATACCACTCAGCTCGGTACCAGGCTCACCTGGGTAGTCCACGGTTGTATATGTTCCGTGATTCAGGACGAAACCGTGGCTGGTGCCAGCCGAGTCGGTATAGCTGCCCACGATGACTCCCTGCAGGTTAATGAAGCCGGGACTAGTATTCATAGCGCCCGGAATGTCGAACGGCGTGAATACGCCATTTGCGGTTACAGCGAAACCGTGATTGGCGCCTCCAATTGTAAGGTTATAGACGCCAACACTCGTGCCTTCCAGATTGGGATCACCGGCGATAGCGGTGGCAGCCGCACCAGGGTAGTCGACCTGCTTATAGGTGGTATGCGCCAATGCGCTAGACAATGTTGCAAACGCAACCCCGATCGTGCAAATTGCCAGGAACCGACATATCTTGAGCATGCTGTTATCCTCCCTGATTTTCCTGTGGACTTGAAGACCAAAGGTGCTGATCTATGAGCACGGCGGGAAGTTCGCCGATTCGGCTTCGCCGCAGGTGAGTTTCAGAAGATCCGAAGTAAGCCAAAATTTCCGCCTTAGCTCCCAACAAGCCCCACACTATACACCCGTTCTGGGATTCCAGCGCACTGTTTTTATTTAGCTGGGGACGGGTTCACCAGCGATGTTTGCAACTCGTCAGAGCCAGTTCACACCCGCTCTCGGCACCGCTGGCCGTACTTGGTTCGAGCGGAACCCACCAGCGGTCATACTTTTCCCGTATTCCCTCCACCGCCGCTCTGCAAGACCAATCCGCCAACAGCAAGTCAATGCGCTGGTGGCTGTACCGGCACGTATAGGGACGACGAAGGGTTGCGTGGGCCGACAAGGGCTTCGGTTTGGGGGAGGGCAGACGGCGAACCGTGGAAATGAGTGCGCTCTAACACGTAGGTCAAAGAGCGCCGGCTTGTCGCCCGGCCAAGGCTAGGCGGCCCATTTCAGATTACCAGTGACGCGACATTTCTCCGCTCGTAATGACAACTCGCCAAGACGGCCCACTAGCTCACGCAACTGGACGCTCAGCAATCTCTTACTTGTTTACTACATAATTATCTATTGTTAACCAGTTGCTGTACCGTAACACTCTTCCCGTGAAACCGGCCTTGTGCCATTGCCTGTTATCCTGAGCGGAGCAAGAGGCCGCAAAGCGGCCTCTTGTGGAGTCGAAGAGCCTGCCCCGAGCGAAGCCGAGGGGACCCATATAAACGAAGGGACGACCCCTCCACTCACGTCTGAGAATTCTGTGGAAGGCTGGGCTGGTCGCTCGCTCCCGGTTCCAGGATTTTATCTTCGAGCAGCTCCACATCCACCATCAATGTGCACAGCGTCACCAACCCCTCGGTGCGAGCAGTAAGCACCGTTCTCACTTCCACATGCGATTTCACCAACGCGCCCTTTTCAAAATCGAACCACGTATCTCCAAGAGCGTTCACCCGCTGCTCAACCTGATTCTCTATACCCTCCTTCTGCCCGACGACGGCGTTCTGCCTGGTATTTTCCCCAACCCCCGCATTGGGACCGCCATCACTGACCGTGATGTGCGCGCAAATGCGGCCGTTCATGACCTCAATGTCCGCGAGCCTGTAGATCAGAGTAAGTTCACTTTCTCCGGATGGGCCGGGGATCGGGAGCTTATTGGCCCAGGTGTCACCCTTCCTAAGCACCTTGTCGGGAAAAGGCAGCGTCGGCGGCGTCGCACTCGGCGCCGAACTGGCCAGAATCACTCCGTTCGGTGCCATCACCATCTTCATCACCTGGTCCGGAGCCGGCGCCGCCTTCACTGTCAACTCAATCTCGTAGCTGCCATCCTTGTTTACCGACAGAAGCTTCTGTTGCGTGGTGCCAAGTAAGTGCAGGGGTTCTTGCTGGCGCTCGCCTGGGCCGACAACATAGCTGACCGACTGAACCTCCATCCGGTAAATCAGGATTTGATTCGCGGCCATCTTATACCGCAGAGTGGCTCCATTCTCCAATATCTGCTGCCACCAGGTGAGCCTGATCCATCTCTCGTACTCGTCCAGCGCATGGGTGTCGTCCTGAAGGGAAGCATAAATGTCCGCCAGGCGACGGCAGTCATCAAGTTTTCTAGGGATGGCCTTCTTGCTCATTCTGGCGGCCGTATCGCCTGGTATGGCCTTCTGCATCCCTGACTTTCTGCAGGCTTCGACCAGCGCGCTCACATACTTAATGTCGGGGTTACAATTCACAGCTTCGAGGTAGGCCCTGACTGCCTCATTCCATCGGGGTTGTCCAAGGGACTCGTACAGGCAGCCCAGGCGAAAATGGTAATCTGCCGCCTGCTCGCCTGTGGACAGATTGACCGACTCCTTTGCAGCGCTGATCGCAAGGTCATATTTCCCTTGCTTTTGGTACACGTCGGCCAAATTGCCGTAGAGAACTGGCTCGAGCGGCCTCAGGGCGATAGCGCGTCTATAATTTTCTATGGCTTCTTCCCATCGGTCATCTCCCAGACAACTAAGGGCATTGCCCATATCGTTGTAGTGAAATACCTTTGCCGGCCCCTCAAGCTCGAGTGCGCCGGCATTCGCATAACACATGACCGCTGGTTTAAAGGACCCATTCTTATAGTGCATCGATCCGAGATCTCTATGGAATACGGGCCTCTTGTCATCCAGCTTGATAGCTTTTTCGTACTCTTGTGCCGCCAGTTCATACTTTCTGTCGCTTGTATAGACATTGCCAAGGTTGTTATGGGTCGCGGCCCGCAAGGGGGAATCCAGCGGCAGTTTCTTGAGAGCGTATTGGTAGGATATGATCGCCTGTTCATATTGCTGGTTGCGATAGAAGTTCCAGGCCAGGTTAAACGCCGCCTCACCAGTCAAGGTGTCGGCATCAGACCCGATCGCGGCCACTAGAAAACGGCTGCGCATGGTTTGCCTGTCTTCCCTTTCTGCGGCGGCCACTTGGATACATTTGCGGGTCTCGTCAAATAAGCCCGGAGTCTGGTTGGTCACATCCTTCGCCCGAAGAGGGTCGTCGCTCGGTATTCTCCATCGAAAGCCCTTCTTGTAGTAGTCTTTATACAGGCGATCCATTTGTTGTTCAAACAGGTTCCTATAAGCCTGGGCATAGGCCACGGTCTGGACTACTTGCCGCTCTTCTCTCAATAGCCACTCCCGATAGTTGTCATAGGCTTCCCGCAGGTCCTTCCTTGGTCTGGTGAGAGCATCCTGGAAGTCTCTGAGTTCGGTATCGGCCTTTATGTAGCGCAACATGATTTGGGGGTCGAAAACCAGGACCGACATCAGTCCATTGTGCAGGTCCTCAATCGCCTTGTTGGCCCAGCGGTCGGGCAGAAAGTATCGGCCGCCTTTGACCCAGAAGCTATCGCTTATCACCCGATATAGTTTGCCCGCGTAGAACAGGGCCTGTTTGGCGGTAGCTTCCGCAGTGCCTTTCAGATCATCGTAGGGCGAAAAGCCTTCTCCCACCGGCACTAACTGGAGCTCCCGCTTCGTTTCCAGATATTGGTTCAGGGAATAAGACAGAAAATAGGCATGATAGGCCATCAGGTAGTAGGTGGGAGCTATGCTTTCAATTTGGCCAATGACATGGGTAGCGAAGTCCTGGCGCCGTTTGGCTTCGCTTGTCCAGACATCAGAGGCCGCCTTTAAGAAGTAGCCTGCGACCGCTCCCAAAGCAGACAAAACTAGGGGGTTTGTGAAAGCGTGTTGAAATGTCTGAAGGCTCACTAGCACGGATTTCCTTTTTGACCTCAACAACGGCACCATAGTACACCCGTCTCGCCTGTTCGCGACACCGCAAAACAATTTTTGATCGGAGCACTCCCGACGGTTTGCCATCCGCAGCAGCACAGCCCGAAATGGCCCCGGATTCCGCCCGCTTTTGCAACACTTCTCCTTACTCGAACCAGCTTATAGACGGATTCCGCTGCTGACTGGGCCACGATCCACCTTCCCATCGCTATTCTCGGAAACCCCTCCAGCACCTGTGGTCATACTTTCTCCTCTGGCCCTCCCTCGCCTGCCTGCAAAACCAATCCGCCAGCAGCAGGTCAATGTGCCGGTGGGAGTATCGGCACGTATAGCGACCGGAGGGCAACCCTGAAATGTGGGAATGGTAATTGGCGGCAAGGTCGTTGTTGTGACCGTTGACCGAATGGATAGGGCGGGCAATCCTTTCGGATAGTCGAGCCAGGCAAGAGTTACGGCAGCGGAAGCAGCGCTGATTTCGCAACTTGTATCTCACTGGAAATTCAAGCGCGGTGAAAGTTGATCTGCTCAATGGGAGACTGGCACGGCGCTTGCAGTATTCAATTGCGTTCGCAGCCAGATTGGGAACTGGCAGGGTAATGACGAGTGAAAGCGCGATGCAAAGAAAAAAGGAAAGGAAAAGTATATGAAAAAGACTTTAGTGTTGCTTGCTTGCCTTCTGGCGTTAGCCTTTAGTGCCAGCGCCCAAAATCAGATCAGCTTCGCTAACCTTCCGCTGGTAAGCGCGCCTACTCCTATGCCAAGCGGCTACTTTGGGCTCAACTGCCCCACAAAAGCCCCCACATACCTGACAACGAAATGAACGAACGTTCGTTCAACTTTTCGATCCCCCCTGGGGTCAAAAATTTGGCTTCTCCTGCTCCTTTTACGGGAGGTGCGCCAAGAATTTTTGTCTTTTTAGATTTGGCTGAGATCCCCTGTCGAAGCCGTTTTTCGGAATCTCCAAACGACTCAGCTCTATTTGCGGGGTCGGCCCGGTTAATTCCGACTCTTGGATGATCCTGCTCGCGCAACTTCGGCTTTATCTACGGGCTGTACATGCTTTCTTGCTTGAAAGATGGAAAGTAACACGAACGTAGCTAGAAAAACGGCATCAACGATGTCGATAATTGCCCAATCGTCCCTCGCCATGCGTACCGGCATTATGGGATTAAACAGAAAAGCATTCGCGGACAGTGCCCACGCCCAAAAAACCTTCCTTCGCTTGATGCTTTCGATTGCCCAGTACACAGACAACGTACAGATACCTACCCTCAGGATCACGAAGTAGGCATACGGCCAGTCGAAAAGCACAGCCAATAACAGCCCCAACACTCCGACGCCAGTTCCCGTGTGTTTGACAATCTCGGCCCGAAGCTCAGAGTCCATCTTGCGATTCTGCGGGTGTCCGTTCGTGAACTGTGCCTCCGCCTCTGCCGCCGTGATCGGAGCCGGGCGCGGCATCTCATCGGTCAGGACCGATGGAAAATCATCTTTGATTCTCTTTATCAGCTCAAGCGTGCAAAGTACGGCCACAGCCAGAGCAACCCCGACCAAAACCACGCGAAGAAGAGCCTCACGATGGTAAACGAAGAGGCTTGTAAGAATCAGCCGGAAATATGTTCCCCATTCAGGAGCATATTTTTCGAACAACTCCTTCAGCAGTTTTGATAGAGCCTCTAGCACCTCTTCCATAGCACATTCCCGCGCACTTCAATTTAGATCGGGCGATTGCAAACCGCAAGGCGAATCTTCGCCGCCACGTTCGTCGGACGCGATTACGAACCGCCTCATTGATTTTGGGGTAAGCTGTAACGGAAAGCCAATGCGAGAGCGGACTCGAATACGAATAGCGCATGCCGTTGCGCTTGAACTCGAAGGGCTGAAAGGCTCTGACATCGCTAAGGCCCTAGGTCTCAAGCCGAAAGGCCTGGAATCCCTGCGCGCTCGGCCAGAATACAAAGAGCGGCTCGCTCTTGTTGGGAACGAGATGATTCGGAGACTAGACGAAGCGTTATACCAGTCGCAGGCCCAAGCCATTTTCAGCAAGTCGCATGGGCTGCCGGAGATGCGCCCTGATGCCAGAATTGCGGCCATAACAGGCGGCACGGCCATAATCAAGGGCTGATACGAAGGAGGGCGACTACATGCGGCTGGCGCTGCTCGGCATTGTGATGTGTTCTGCTTTCTGTATAGCCCAGGATCAAGTTCCGACGATTTCAACCGGCACAGGACTGCTGGAGACTTGTACTAGAGTCAATAGCGTTACGCGACGGGCAGACAACTTCGACGAATGGGCCAGCGATCAGATTCACACAAGCATGGCTTTCGCAGCGTGTTTTGGCTTCATTGAGGCTGTGCAGCAAATGGGCAGCTTGGGTGACGAAAATTCGTTGTTTTGCCCGCCAGATGGCGTCACCTATGGGCAGTCCAAAAGAATTGTTCTGAAGTATCTGAACGACCATCCCGAGGAGCTCCATCTTCCATCCACGTTTCTTGTCAGTGAGGCATTCCGTGGAGCATTTCCCTGTGCCGTAAAGAAACCAACGAAGCCTCCAGCAACAGGCCATTAGATCAGTGCCGTTGCATGGGCAGCGAGTTTACCCAGGGAAAAACCGGGTAAACTATTAAAAAAAGATGAAATTTTGGTTTCACCAGCTTATGCCGCCCAAAGCCGCCACACCGCCACAGTAGCTGAATTCTCGGCCCTGGGCGTCCCAATTGATCCGCAACAATGTTGCCCCTGTGTTGCGTATGGTCTGCCAGAAACCCTGCATTCTTGCTAGGGTGTGGCGTTGTTGCGCCTGTGGGCAGCCGTAAGCACTCAGAGATATTTGCTCCACGCATCCTTGAAGTCGAGCTTTCGATAGCCTTTCGGCGTGGTGTTTCCGACTCGAATCGTTTGGGGATAAATCTTGAGCGGCTTGAGAAGACTCGCAAGTTGCGTGGCACTTAGCGGGCGCCCCCGCGCGTATTCACTCCACGGAGCTGTCTCATCGGCGTTGAGCTCAGCAAGCGCATCTTGTGTGGATATGCGGTCCGGCTTGCCGGCGGTAAAGATGCGGCGCATGTCCTTCAACAGCCGGACGTGAGGATCCTCGTCCTGGCTCGCGCTGTTTGCACACAGAGTGACTATGCTCTGGCGCAGCGCGTTGGGCCAACTGCCTCCAATCAAATCGGCAATTGCCACGAGCGGTTCGCAAACGTCCTGCTGGCGATCGTTCAGTTGCTGCGGCAATGGGGGCTCATCAGCTTGCTTCAGCGTCTTCGTATTGCGCTTGACCCAACCCGAGATTCGCTTCTGAAGAGAGGTGCCTTCGGGCTGTATCTTCCTTTTCTTCAGGCGCTCCACATTCTTATTCTTCGCCTGTCGCTCCAGTTCAATCGGGATAGCGCGATCACCTATCGTCGAAGGCAAGTGACCGATCCCGGCGATAGCCTTCGGACAAAACGTCGATAGATCGCTCGATTTCCAGTTGCCTCCCACCTTCACCGAAAGCGACGCTACTCCGTCGCGTTCAAATCCGGTGTTCAGAATGCCGCGCAGCGCCTCCGAGTACTCTCTCTCACTGTTAAACGCGGTATCAGATTCATCCAGAAGTAGCGTCGGGTGTATTCCGTTGATCCGTCGCATTAGAGCCGAGCACGTGGTCCTGCCCGTGAACCACGGCTTCTGCACCAGCATCCGCAGAATTTCCAACAGTCGTGTCTTCCCCGATCTCGGGAGCGCGGAATAGATGTTCAGGTATGGCGTGTAATCCGCTGCACCAATTGCGTGAGTGTGGACGGCCCAAAACGCACATACGCAGGCTTGCTCTGGGGTCAGCGAAACAAATCGCCTGATGAATGTTACCAGCTCATCTACCAGTACTGCCCCGTCTGCTTTCTGGCGCCGTTTCACTGCGCTTTCCTTTTCGTGGCAGAATGCGAATCGTGTTTGCTGGAGTTCCTTGAAGGCTGCCGGCGTGAGAGGGCAGCCTCCATTAGCGACTCCAGGGCGACTGGCATTCGATTGGCAATCCGCGCAGGACACAATCCCTCTGAAATAAGGCGATCCGCTTCACTGGCAGGAATGCGGACAACGCGGCCCAGTTTTATTTTGGCGATCTTACTTTCGAACAACCACCGGCGGACGCAGGCGGGCGTAACTCGCAATCTCGCCGCGAACTCAGTAACGGAAAGCAACGGTGTGGGTTCTTGCAACTGCATAAGTATTCCTCCGTGGTTTCCACTCTGCCGCAGTAACGGCTGGTCAGCAAGGAAACAAGCGGAACGATTTTTGGGTCAGCTTATTTCCGGGGGACTTGCCGGTTCTGTCGTGGCCTTTCGGAGGGGACTGCTGGCGAGAGATTGCAGGAATTCCCTATTGAGGCGATTGTTCCTGAAGTAGTCAAGTGATTTCCTGAGAGACTCAGGGTTGTATTCGAAGTTCTTAATCCCGTATGCGTGTGCTGTGAGGTCGAGCAGTGCGCGAAGTTGTGCTTCTCCCGGGCGTTTCCCCGTGCGGAATCGAATCTCTTCCTGAACTGCGATCAGGGGGCGAAGGTCAGCACTGCGCCCGAACCGATCTACGTTGAACACGCCGCTAGTAACCATCTGGCGACTGTGCAAAGATGCTTTCCTCGCTTCTCTGTCGTAGTGCACTACGGCCTTTTCTGTCTGCTCGCCGTAGGTGCTTTTTAAGAATTCGGCGAGTTCTCTGCAACTGGTCTCCACTTTCCGCAACAGTCGCGCAAGCTCTTGTTCTCTGCGCTTCGTAGTCTCCCTTACCGTAAAACGCTCGATCCACAGAGATGCCACTTCAGCTAAGCATTTGATCTTGAGTCCGGCTGCTTCCCACTTCCGAAGAATCTTGTCCTGTTCGGGATGCTCGCACCTCCATTTCTGGGCTGCTGAGTCATCGTAAGGCTGTTTAGGGGGAGTCGTGCCAGGCATTGCCATACAAAGTGCTAGTGTACTACGCATCGTGATGAGCAAATGCAATGGCCTTCCAGCTTCGTGCCACTCGGTTCGTAGATTTTTCGATTGTATATAACCTTACGTTAAGTTATACTAACAACATAATGAAATCTAAGCGGCTTGATGCGACAAGCAAGGCAGCAAGTCTAATGGGACGACGTAGTGCCGAAGCCCGAATCAAGAAATGGGGCAAGCAGGAGTTCACGCGAAAGATGCGCGAATGGGGCAAGCTGGGCGGGCGTCCCAAAAGCACAGGAAAGAAACGACAGAAAGGCGGTAAATAATGGGAGTGTACAAGCGTGGTGGAGTGTACTGGTACGAGTTCATTTTCGCCGGAAAGCGGGTTCGGGAGTCGGCAAAAACTGCAAGCAAAACTCTCGCAAAAGAGTGCGAGAAATCGTATCGGCGGGCGCTGGAGCGCAGCCTTGCCGGACTGCCTGCGGAGAAGCCAGAGAATCGGATCAAGAGCGTTGATGACGTAGTGAAGCCATACCTAGATCACTACGAAATCAACCATCGCCAGAAGTCCGTAGCCTTTGCCAAAGGACGACTGGCACACGTCAGGCGCTTGCTCGGTCCGGTGCTGCTGCCCGAATTGACTGAGAGCACGATCCGCACCTACATCAAGGCAAGGCTGAAGGAAAATGCTTCCGGACGCACAATCAACATGGAGGTCGGGGAACTCTCGCGCACGATCGGTAAGCCGTGGTCGGTGCTTTGGCCAAAAGTACGGAAGCTCGAAGAACGCAAGGATGTTGGAAGGGCGCTCTCCACTGAGGAAGAGACTAGGCTGCTGAGCGCAAGCAGCGACCAATCCTCGCCGAATCGCTCGCGGACTATCGGAACCTTTGTTCGAGTCGCGCTTCTTACTGGTATGCGGTCAGGCGAAATTCTCGCGCTGACTTGGACACAAGTAGATTTCGTGTACCGTGTGGTCACTGTTGGCAGGGCAAAAACAGCATCCGGCACAGGGCGCCAGATTCCCATGAACGCTGAGCTATTCAACGTGCTCTCAGCTCATGCCGACTGGTTCACTAACCGCTTCGGGGAGACAAAACCGGAGCACTACTTGTTCCCCTATGGCAAGCCGACGCCCAGCGATCCTACCAGGCCGATCACGGACATCACAGGCGCATGGGATGCGCTTCGGCGTCGGGCAGGTGTTCGCTGTCGCCTGCACGATCTGAGGCACACAGCGGCAACGAAGATGGCAGAAGCGGGAGTCGCTGAGAGCACAATGCTGGCGATCATGGGTCACATGAGCCGCGCGATGCTAGAGCGGTATTCCCACATTCGAATGACGGCGAAGCGGGGAGCAGTCGAAGCTCTCAGCATCGTAAACGCCGCTGGGAAAGTGGCCGAAAGCTCAAAGACAGCCCCCACAAAAGCCCCCACAATCAGCGAGGCGACCAAGGCTCACTACGCATAAGTGATTGAAAACATGGTGAGCGCGGAAGGAATCGAACCTTCAACCTACTGATTAAGAGTCAGTTGCTCTGCCAATTGAGCTACGCGCCCGCGCAAAAAGGAAGGCTACAGAACGGCGAGCCTGATTATAACATCGTCCATGAACCCCGGCGCACCGGTAAGCGCAGCATCCAACGTATAGCTCTTGATCGGGCCGAAGCAGAGAAAGGTTCAACCGGCTGCGCCCTCAAACCCTTCATGATTGCTGCTAGGCATCCGTGGCCTCTGGAGGACAGCATTGGCTGGCATTGGGATCTGCATCTGCTAGGGATCTTCTCGCCAGCGGTTTTTCGTTTAGGCGGATGGAGTCCGATACTCGCGTCCGCAGCCCGCTCTGAAGAACAGAGATAGAGACGGGCGTGAAGGGCTTGGATCGCTTTGGCAGTCAGAGTCACTCGCACTCCGTGGAGCTTTAGCAGTAACCTATCTTTCGGCTTCAGAGGAAGAGTTACATCCGCGGGGAGTTCCACTTCCATCAGGGGAATGCGGCCCAAAGGTATGTTGCTTACAACCACGTCACACGTTAAGACAGGCGGATCGCCGGTGGCTTCAACCGCAAAGCCGCGTAGCCGGATCTCACTGCCGTTGCTGTCGCCTGCTTGTGTTGCTACCGGCACTTCGATGTCACGGCGTAGACATTCTTCCTCTGCGACCAGCGGAGCAATAAAAAAGCGATAAACCCTTGCCGACAACCGTTTCCAGGAATCGCGGATGACGAGGGTCGTCTCCCAATGCCTTGCGGATCTTGCGGACAGCGGTGTTGATGCTGCACTCCGTATCCAGGAACGAGTCGTCACACCAGAGCCGGGCGACGATCTCTTCGCGATTGACCAGTTTCCCTCTGTGTTCCAGCAATAGAAACAACAGCTCCAGAGGTATGCGTTCGAGCTTGATCGTGCGGTTTCCGCTCCGCAACTGGTAGCGTGCCCGATCCGCCTCAAAACTTGCAAAGCGGAAAACGTTATCCAAGCAGGCAATCCCTTCTATCTCACAGCAGTGGACAGCAAACTTGTTACGGCGTTTAAAAAAAGAGACTGATAGTAATTCTAGAGCTAGTGTGACACTTGTCCTCGGCGCTGATCGTTGTCCCAGAGCAACCTCATACTGTTTGCAGAGCCATCAGAGAGATTAAAGGTCGGGACAGCAATTCTGTGCTGCGGCTGAGCGCGAACGGGTTGATCCTCGTGGATGGGAAGCTTCCCGGCAGCTACGATGCTCTCCGCGCGCGCGCCAAGAAGATATCGGATCAGCCCATTCGAGCGCTGGTTCTTACCGGCTGCGATGAATCCAGCACGGGAACCAACGCGAAGTTCGTGGAAAATGGCAGCCACATTGTCGTGCAAGAAAATGCCAAACAGAATCTCGCTTCCTGTAACCTTGCCGGAGATAAACTCACGCCCGCGATTGTTACCTACGGGAGCGAATATCAGATACACATGGGCGGAATAGAAGCGCAACTGATGCACTTCGGCAATGCCTATAGCGGCAGTGACACGGTGGTGTATTTCCCCAACTTGAAAGTTGTCGCCGTCGGAGATTTGTTCTCCGCCAAGCCCGCTCCAGATTTCGCGGCGGGTGGGAGCCTGGTTGGCTGGGGAGCTGTGTTGGCGCAGGTATTGAAGCTGGATTTCGACGTCGCTATTCCCAGCACGGGGTCGGCGATCACCCGGGCCGATTTGGAAGCGTTCAAGACCAAGATCGATACCATGGTGGCGCGCGCGACGGGTCTGGTGAAGCAGGGCGTCCCTGAGGATCAACTGATGGCTCAGCTTAAGAAGGGCGATCTCGGCTGGCAGCTCAGCTTCACCGGAGATCAGCTTGACCGCTTCTACGCCGAGCTGTCTCGAACGAATTAAACGACGGATGAAGAACGAGCGATGACTGCAGGATTAACAGAAATGCATCAAGTTTTTTGTCCCGTTGCTGTATAGTATTTAGGTCTATGCTCATGCACCGAGTGGGGCGGAGCGTCACGCATACGAAGCGGGTCTGGTTTTGACTGGAACCGCTGCAACCCTCAACCGAAGTCGACCATCAGGGAACTTAAGGAGAGAACCATGGAATGGACTAGCCCGCAATTCGAAGAGATTTGTCTGAACTGCGAAATCAACTCCTACGCCAGCGCAGAACTGTAAACTGAGGGATGCGCGTCGAGATTCTGGGCTCCGCAGCAGGGGGTGGTTTTCCGCAGTGGAATTGCAACTGCCGGAATTGTCAGTCCCTGCGAGCGGGCACTTTTTCCGCAAAAAGCCGCACTCAAACCCAAGTGGCCGTCAGCGATGACGGCCGCGAATGGTTCCTGTTAAACGCTTCTCCCGACTTGCGAATGCAGATTGAGCAGACGGCCGCTCTGCAGCCCCGCGCTTCGGTCCGCGATTCGCCGGTTGCCGGCGTGCTGCTCACCAGTGCCGATATCGATCAGATTGCAGGCCTGCTGTCGCTCCGCGAACTACAGCCCTTTAGAATTTATTGCACGCCCTCGCTCCGCAGTATTCTTCAGGAAGACAACAGCGCATTCGGCATGCTGAATCGAGGGCCGCAGCAAGTCTGCTGGACGGAAATCAAGCTCGACGAGAGCTTCCCCCTGCTGACGACAACCGGAAATGACTCGGGAATCGGCTGCGAGGTATTTTCACTGGGAAACAAGTATCCTGTTTATGTTTCGGCCAAGCGAGCTGCCACGCTCAAGCCTGAGGAAGCTTTGCTGGGCGCCATGTTGACGGCGGCTTCGGGTGGACGTCTCGCCTATATGCCGGCTGTTCCAGCCATCAATGAGCGGTTGTTGCAACTTCTGGAAACTGCCGATGTGGTTTTGTTCGACGGAACGTTTTGGAGCGATGACGAATTGATCCGGGTGCAAGGGAGCGGAGCTACGGCGCGCGAAATGGGGCATGTCCCCATATCCGGTGTCGACGGAAGCCTGCGTAAGCTGGCGGGATTGCGGCGTCCGCGTAAGGTCTTCGTGCACGTGAACAATACAAATCCCATGTTGGACGAGTCGAGCGCTGAATACCGTGAGGTAGGCGCAGCAGACTGGGAAGTAGCGGAGGACGGGTGGCACTTCAATCTCTAGAAGCTATTCCAGATGTGCGTATGCTTTCGGCGGACGAGCTTACAGCTCGGCTGCGGCGGGTTGGCGAAGAACGGTACCACCATCAGCATCCCTTTCATCTCATGATGCACGAGGGGCAATTGAGCCGCGGGCAACTGCAGGCGTGGGCCTTGAACCGCTACTATTACCAGAGCCGCATTCCCATCAAGGACGCTATTATTCTATCGCGCAGCGACGACCCGGACTTTCGTCGTGCGTGGCGCAAGCGAGTGGTGGATCACGATGGTGATTCCGCACAGGAAGGCGGTATCGAGCGCTGGATCCGGCTGGCGGAGGCAACCGGCCTGGATCGCCAGCGCGTCATGGGCTGCGCTGAGGTGTTGCCTGCCGTGCGTTACGCCGTGGATGCTTACCTTGATTTGGTCAAGAACCGCACTTTTCTGGAAGCAGTTGCCTCTTCGCTGACCGAATTGTTCTCGCGCGATTTGATTGTGCTGCGAATGGATCGTCTGCGTCAGCATTACCCCTGGCTGTCGAGTGGCCTGGACTATTTCACGGCCCGCCTCCATCAGGCGCCAGAAGATGCCCGATTTGCCTCGCAATGGGTCGCCGAACACGCCCACACGCGGGCCGAGCAGGAGCTGGCAATCGCGGCGTTGCGGGCTAAGTGCGATATTCTCTGGGCGCAACTGGATGCGATTCATTTTGCCTACGTCCAGCCGGGATGGCCTCCACCGGGCGCATTTCGAATGGAGTCGTGAGCGTGCCTCGCCCCGAGCAGAGCAGCCAGCCCCGACTCGCACCAGGGTGCCGATGGGGCACCCAAGACGAACAACAGGTTGTGCTCTTTCCTGAAGGCATGATCCGCGTCCAGGGGACAGGCCAGAACATCCTGGAACTCTGCGACGGTCAACGCACCGTTCAGGACATCGTGGCAACGCTGTCGGAACGCTACGGCGCGGCTGATCCAGTGAAGATCACCGAAGACGTATCCAGTTTTCTGGAAGTGCTGCAACGAAAACGGATTGTGGATTACTGATGATTCCGAACCCATTGGCGCTGATCGCCGAGGTCACGCATCGTTGCCCGCTGCACTGTGTCTATTGTTCCAATCCTCTGCAGTTGGTCGCGACGAAGGCAGAACTTTCTACCGAGGAATGGGCCCGCGTGTTTCAGGAAGCGAACCGCCTTGGGGTTCTCCACTTGCACCTGACCGGTGGCGAACCGGCGGCACGGGCCGACCTCGAGGAACTGATCGCGGGTGCTCGCCAAGCCGGCCTTTATACAAATCTCATCACTTCGGGCCTTGGCATATCCGAGGCGAGGCTGTCGAAGCTTGTTGACGCTGGGCTCGACCACATTCAGCTCAGCTTCCAGGATTCAAGAGACGAGCCGGCCAAGTGGATCGCAGGCGCCAAAGGCCACGCCTATAAGGTCGCCCTGGCCGAGAAGATTCGCCAACTCCCGGTTGCATTCACCGTGAACCTGGTCGTGCACCGCCAAAACCTCGACCACATCGAGGAGATGATCGAGTTCATTGAGCAATTGCAACCGGAGCGGGTGGAGATTGCCCATGCACAGTATTATGGGTGGGCACTGAAGAACCGTGACACCCTGCTGCCGACCCCTCAGCAATTAGAGAACTGCACGCGTGCCGTGGAAAAAGCACAGGTGCGTCTTGCGGGAAAAGTGCGAATTGACAGCGTGGTTCCGGACTACTATGCCCGCTATCCGAAGGCTTGCATGGGCGGATGGGGAAGGCGGCTGATGCTGATTGATCCTTCCGGCCACGCGTTACCGTGTCATGCCGCGGGAGTCATTCCGGGCATGCAGTTTGACAATGTGAGCGAGCACTCGCTGGAGTGGATCTGGCAAGAGTCCGCGGCGTTTCAGCGGTTTCGCGGAGAAGAATGGATGCCGGAGCCGTGCAAGAGCTGTGACCGCAGGACGGAAGACTTCGGCGGCTGCCGCTGCCAGGCTCTCCTGCTCACCGGCGACGCGAATGCCACCGACCCAGTCTGCTCGCTATCGCCCGATCATCACTTGATTGAGACTGCACGGGCGGCTGCGAACTCAGACGCCGCACAAGTCTCCTGGTCGTACCGAACCAATGCGGGATGAGCGTCGTACCAACAACACCCGCTGCCCAGCCCAATCAGCAGACCCCAGGTGTGTTCAAGACGTTCCGCGCTCTGCGCCATCGTGACTTCCGGCTGCTGTGGATCGGATTGGCCGTTTCCGCAGTCGGCACCTGGATGCAGATCGTCGCCCAGAGCCTGCTGGTTCTAAAGATTACCCACGGATCGGCTTTCGCCTTAGGTACTGTCTCGCTCGCCCAGGCCTTGGCATTTTTCCTTTTTGCGCTGGTCGGCGGAAGCTTTGCCGATCGCCTCGATAAGCGCCGCCTTCTGCTATTTACTCAAACCGGATCTGCGACGCTGGCAACTTTGCTGGGCGTCCTTACACTCTTCGGTGTCATCCAGCTCTGGATGATTCTGGTGCTGGCATTTCTGAACGGAACTCTTCTTAGCTTTGATCAGCCTGCACGCGGCGCGCTCGTTCCGGTTCTCGTCCCCCAGGAAAGTCTGGGGAACGCCATCAGCCTGCAAGCGATGACATTCAACGGGGCTGCGACCCTGGGACCGGCATTGGCCGGATTTGGCGTGGCAACGCTCGGTTACGCCGGTAACTTCTTTCTGAACGGTGCCAGTTTTCTGGGGGTATTGATTGCTCTGTACGTCATGCGCGTGCCCAAGGGGCCGACCCATCAGCTATCGGCTTTCCAGGCGATTCGCGACGCGCTCGGTACCGTCCGGCGGGACGCAGTCTTGCCTTGGGTGTTGTCCGGCTACGCGGCGATGCTTTTTCTGGGACCGTCGTCCGCTTTGATCTTGCCGGTGTACGCCGTGAAGATCCTTCACATTGGCCCGGAACGTCTTGGCTTGCTGTTCTCCGCGGCCGGTGTGGGAACAATTCTGGGAGCATTGTTCCTGGCTTCTCTGGACAGCAATCCGCGACGAGGGCCTATCTTCCTGGCGGGGATTTTCATCTGGGTTGTGGCGCTAACAGGATTTGCCATCACCGCAAGGTTTTGGATTGCCATGGTCGCGCTACTCGTCTTTGGAGTTGGTCAGACGCTGGCCGGAACCACGACGATCACGCTTCTGCAAACCCGCGCGCCGCAGCAGATGAGAGGACGGTTGATGAGCCTGAACACCCTGCTCATTATGGGCATTCGTCCCTTAGGTGATTTTCCAGCGGGTGCTCTGATTGCAGGAATAGGAGCGCCTGGAACAGTGTTACTGAGCGCCAGCCTGGTGGGAATTTACGGGCTCGGGCTTGCGATGCGACCCGCCGTACGCTCGACCTAAGCTGAGGTTGAAGAACCCACTCCCTGAGCTATCCATCCGGATAGCTGTGTTTGCCGATGAGATAGCCTTACTACCGCTGAATCTCTGATCTTGCTTTGCGCATGGCCGTCGATAGCGATGTCAAGTTACATGCCAGCAACGCATTGCGACGTTGATAATCTCGCTCCCGTTCGGCCAAGGCTTTGGAGCCCCATTTCCGCAATAGTCAGCGGCAGTTTGAGTCCGTCGGAAAGCAGCCTTGTCGGTGGCGATCGATGCGAATTATGCCGTATCGGTCATAACGCCACCGTCACCCCTAAGCTGCCAATAACCGCGGTGCTCAATCCTCGATGGATTCGCACGACCCTTCAAGCCGTCAACTACGCTTCCCTCCAGTCCGACCGCAGACTCCCCTCGCGAGCACCTCCAACTCTCTAACTAATTTTGCACTTGGAAAACTGCAGCGGCGTGCCTCGATAGCGCGCCCAGGTCCAATGGCAGTTCCCATCGCTCTATCCTCACGCTGTGCGCGGTTTATTGCTGGCCGTGCGTCCCGATAGAGCCTAGCGAAAAATTGGAGGACCGAATGTTCCGGAATTCGCAACCGTGCTCCCAAGTAGAAGCGCAGGATCCAACAGCAGCAGTTCCAGTCCTGCGTTATCTCACTTTCTTGATGCTGGCGTTTGCCATAGTCGTTTGGCCCGGGCTTTCTCGCGCCCAAACAACCGGTTCGTCGTCAATTACCGGAACGGTTGCAGATCAGTCTGGCGCGGTGGTTCCAGGCGCAACCGTCGTAATCCACAACCCAGTCAGCCAATACACACGCACCACCACCACGGACAGCACGGGAAAGTTCACTTTCGCAAATGTGCCGATCAACCCCTACCACATGACGGTGAACATTACCGGCTTTGCGTCGTACGCCCAGGACGTCGACGTTCACTCTGCTGTTCCCATGAATATGAAAGTAACTCTTCAGATCTCGGCAACAGCAGAAAACGTCACTGTCCAAGGCGAGGCGGGCGACCTGCTGGAGAACGATCCGACCTTCCATACGGACATCGATCGCCAACTATTCTCGAAGCTGCCGTTGGAAAGCACATCATCGGAGCTTAGCTCGCTGGTTACTTTGTCATCGCCGGGTG
>Ga0181523_10000783_pt1 | contig 35679 bp, 34 predicted proteins | sample PEATcosm2014_Bin_43_FD_119752 | JGI IMG/M metagenome (GOLD analysis project Ga0181523, IMG submission 119752) | Peatland microbial communities from MTU Mesocosm Facility, Houghton, MI, USA - PEATcosm2014_Bin05_30_metaG | ecosystem: Environmental > Terrestrial > Soil > Wetlands > Peat | place... | reverse complement strand
GCGTAGTTACCCGGATTCACGCGGACCTTCTCAACATGCTCCACCGCCTCCATGGCCGCCTGGGGCAGGAAGTGGATGTCGGCCACGATCGGAACGGCGCCCCAGCCGGCGGCGCTGAGCCCGGCGCGGATGTCCCTCAGGCAGCGGGCGGCCTGGACGTTTGGCGCCGTCACCCGGACGATCTCGCACCCGACCTCGGCGAGGGCGACGGACTGGCGGACGGTCGCCGCAACGTCCTGCGTGTCGCTGGTCGTCATCGACTGGACCCGGATAGGATTTGGTCCACCGACGGCGACGGAACCCACCCTGACCTCTCGGGTGGGCCGGCGGACGGTGTGGAAGCGTGAAACGCAGTAGGCCATGGCGGATGGTGTCAGGGTTTGGTGGACGCAGGCGCCGCTGCCGCGCGCTCCTCGCGCGAGTCGCGCGCCCAGCGGCGCACGTCGAAGATGCTCACGTAGAGTATCATCGATATCAACAAGACGAAGAAGAGGCCCTGTGCGGCCGAGATGAACCTGACGGGCAGCGCCTCTCCGCGCAGCTGCGCGACCGTGGCGAACACGATCTGGCCCCCGTCGAGCACCGGAATCGGCAGGAGGTTCAGGATCGCGAGGTTAACGTTGACCAGGATCGTGATCATGAGGACGTAGCGCATCCCGGCGTCGGCCGCCTCGTGGAGGATGTGAACGATCCCCACTGGGCCGGTCAGCTTGGACAAGCCTATGTCCGAATGCGGGTTGAGCAGCCCTCCCAGGGTGCGGAGGGTCATGGTCACCTCCCCGGCGACCTGCGCAAACGGGGACGGATGGATCAGGTGGTAGCCGATCTGAATCTCGATCCCCGCCACAGGGTCCGCCGCGGCGCGCGGGCCCATGTCGACCTCGACCGCCTTTCCCTTGCGCTCGACAGACAGGCGGGCGGGCACCGTCGGGTCGGCGGAGAGCTCCTCGGCAAGCCCGGCTGCGTTCATGACGGGCTCGCCGTTGACCTTGACGATCCGGTCGCCCGCGCGCAGCCCGGCCCTGAAGGCGACCGAGTCGCGCGCGACCGCGCCCACGTTCAGGTCGTACCCCGGGCTGATGCCAATCCGGCGCGTTCGCTCGTCGCCGGCGAGGCGGGGGCGAAGCACGATATTGAGGGTCTGGCCGGCGCGCTCCACGGTGAACACGGCGCGCGGGTTCCCGTCCGGGTCGCGCCCTGAGCTCGTCATCAGGGTCTGGAAGAGCTCATCCCAGTCGGACACGGAGTTTCCGTCGATCGCCTTGACGACGTCCCCTACGCGCAATCCGCTCGCGGCGGCGGGGCTCACGATCCGGGAGCCGTCCGGGAGCTCCATCGTCTTCAGGATGTAGCCCACGCGCGTCGACGTCGTCTCGTCGTTCGCCGGCTGGCCGACCCTCCAGATCACGCAGGCGAGCGCGAAGGCGAAGAGCATGTTGAACGCGGCGCCCGAGACGAAAACGAGCACCTTGGTCAAATAGCCGACGGGCGGCAGCTGCGCCGCTTGCGTCTCGCTCGCGCCCTCAATGGCTCCGAGGTCGGCGAGCTGCGGGAGGAGAACGTAGCCCCCGAGGGGAAACCAGGACACCTGGTACTGGGTCCCGTCCGATCCCTTCCAGGAGAATATGGGGGGGCCGAACCCGATGGAGAACCTCTCCACGTGCACGCCGCTCCTGCGCGCGGCGAGGTAGTGCCCGAGCTCGTGCACAAAGATCGACCCGCCAAAGAAAAGCACGATCAGGAATACCGACCAGGTGTTCGACAAAACGGATTGAAGCAATTCGTATGGCACCGCGTTTGTAATTAATTGGTCATCAACTACGTAAATACATCGACACCCAGCGTGGCGCGCCGCCGGGCCTCGTTGTCGGCTGAAAGGACAGCATTGAGGTCGGCGGGTTCAAAGTTGGCTGAGTGGTCGAGAGCATGACCGACAATCTTTGGAATCGCAAGAAACGGTATCCTCCCCTTCAGGAACGCCTCCACGGCCACCTCGTTCGCTGCGTTGAACACGGCCGGCGCCACGCCCCCGGCAACCATGGATTCCCGGGCAAGGCGGAACATCGGGTACCGGTCCTCGTTGATCGGCTTGAACTCAAACTGCAGCAGCCGCGTGAAGTCGAGGGGCGGCTCGACCCCCTCGACTCGGTCGGGGAAGAGAAGCGCGTGCTGGATCGGAAAGGTCATCGACGAGGGGGAGAGCTGAGCGAGCATCACCGAGTCGTTGAATTCGACGAGGCAGTGGACGGTGCTCTGCGGATGGATGACGGCGGTGCACTGGTCCGGCCTGAGCCCGAAGAGCCACTGGGCCTCTATGAGCTCCAGCCCCTTGTTGGCGAGGGTGGCGCTGTCGACGGTGATCTTCGGACCCATTGCCCAGTTGGGATGCTTCAGGGCGTCGGCCGGGGTCGCGTGCTGGAGGCCCTCCTCGGGCCAGTCCCGGAACGCGCCGCCGCTCGCCGTCAGGATGATCCTCCTGACGCTCGAGCTCTGGTGGCCCTGGATGCACTGGAAGACGGCGTTGTGCTCGCTGTCGACAGGCAGGATCCGCGACCCGCGCAGCCTCGCCTGCTCCATCACGAACTTCCCGGCGAGGACCAGCACCTCCTTCGACGCGAGGGCCAGGTGCTTGCCAGCCGCGATGGCCGCAAGTGCCGGTTCGAGCCCCGATGTCCCGGACGTCGCCACGAGGACGAGATCGGCGGCGGGCAGGGCCGCAAGCTCGGCGATTCCCGCGGCGCCCTGCAGCAGGCGGGTGCCCGGCGCCAGTGCGCCGGCCCGCTTCGCCTCAGAGCACGCCTTCTCGTCGGTGAGGGCGACGTCGGCGACGGAGAAGTCACGGGCGATCTTCGCGAGCCGCCGCCAGTCGGACCGCGCTGCGACGCCGACGAGCTCGAGGCGGTCGCGGTGGGCGGCGAGCACGCGGAGCGCGCTCGAGCCGATGGAGCCGGTCGCGCCCAGCAGGACGACGCGCTTGCGGGGGGAGGATCCCGAGGTCGGTGATGGCGATGCGGTCACGATCGTCAGGGGGTCTGCCCGCGCCGCTAGGGCAGGCCGAGCAGGAAATACCCGACCGGCGCCGCGAGGATGACGCTGTCGGACAGGTCGAAGATCCCGCCTATCCCGGGGACTCCGTCCCCTGAATCCTTAAGGTCGGCCCTGCGCTTGAAGGCCGACTCGACCAGGTCGGAGACGACCGCGACGGCCGCCAACGGCGCCGCGAGGAGCGCCGCGCGGAGCGGGCCCATGCTCGCGGGAAGCACCCCGCGCCCGAGCCAGGCCGTCAGGGCCCCCACGCCCATCGCGACGACGATGCCTCCGGCGGCCCCCTCCCAGGTCTTCTTCGGGCTTATGGCGGGCGCCAGCGGGTGGCGCCCGAACGCAAGCCCGGTCAGGAGCGCGCCGACGTCGCAGAACTTCGCGACGGCGACAACCCAGAGGCACAGGACGAGACGTCCGTCCGGCCCGATGGCGTCGCCGGCGACCGGGGTGACGATCCGGACGAGGTACTGGAGGAGGAGCGACACGTAGACAAGGCCGAGGAGGGTAGACGCGAGCGCCTCCACCCGCTTCTCGGGAGTGCGCTCGTGCAGCATCCTGAACGAGAACACGAGCGTCGCGACGGCGACCAGCTGATGAGCGGAGAGGCTCATCCTGGACTGGGCCCACGGGGCGAGCGTGATCAGCCCGCCGAACAGCAGACCCAGCCGCTGGAACGGCGCGTAGCCCGCGGCCGCCATCAGCTTGTAGAACTCCCTGAGCGTCAGAAGGGACACCGCGACTATGGCCGCCACAGCCCCGGCCGTCCGGAAGAACCAAAGCACCGCGAAGACTACCAGCCAGAGCGCTATGGTGCTTGCGATGCGTTTTGCCACGGTTTTCGCCCGCCGTGCCTCAGCCGGCCGCCACCACCGGGGGCCTCACCTGCTCGCTCGTCTGGCCGTACCGCCGCTCGCGCCGCGCGTAGTCCGCGATGGCCGCCGCGAGGTCGGCCTTCGTGAAGTCGGGCCAGAGGACGGGCGTGAAAAAGAACTCGGCGTAGGCCGCCTGCATCAGGAGGAAGTTGCTCACGCGCGTCTCGCCCGAGGTCCGGATCACCAGGTCGGGGTCGGGCATGCCGGACGTGTACAGGTGCCTGGCGAAGGCCTCCCAGGATGCGTCGTTCAGCTTCTGGCGCCCGGCGGCGACGGCGGCCGCATAGCTGCGGGCCGCGTCCACAACCTCGGTTCGCGACCCGTAGTTGAGCGCGAGCACGAGCGTGTAGTCCGTGAACGACTTCGTCTCCTCGACCGTCACGGCCAGGTGCCGGCGCACGCCCGGAGGCAGCTCGTCAACGCGGCCGATCGTCAGCAGGCGAACTCGGTCGCGAACGAACGTCCTGAGCTCCCTCTTCAGGTAGCGCTCGAGGAGGCCCATGAGCGCGCCGACCTCGTCCCTGGGCCGGTTCCAGTTCTCGGCTGAGAACGCGTACAGGGTGAGCATGCGCACGCCGAGGTCGCGGGCCGCGTACGTGACTGTCCGCACGGTCTCGACCCCGCGCCGGTGGCCCTCGATCCTCGGAAGGCCGCGCTGCTTCGCCCAGCGCCCGTTGCCATCCATGATGATGGCGACGTGGCGCGGCACGGTGCCGTGGTCAGGGGGCGCATGGCTGGCTCGGATCATGTCGGTCCGGCTAGGGTACGTCTCCGCCGCCGGATTTGACAAGGTGGAAGGGCGGGAGAGAATCGACCCCTTCATGAGAGTCGCGTTTCTAAGCGGCACAAGCATAGTCAATTCCACGCTCTTCTCGTCCTGGGAGGTGCGCGGGGTCGAGACCGCCTACGGCGCGGTCTCCTACAAGGCGCGCGGCGACCACGCCCTGATCAACCGCCATGGGTACGGGGTTCCCCTGCCGCCGCATTCGATAAACTACCGGGCCAACATCCGCGCGCTCGCGGACCTCGGGTTCAGGGACATCGTCTCTTTGAATTCGGTGGGCTCGCTGAGGAGGGAGATCCCGCCCGGATCGATAGTCTCCTGCTCGGACTACGTGAGCCTCCAGCAGGGCCCGGCCACCTTCTTTGACAAGGAGCTAAAAGGCGGCGCCCCAGTGATTTCCAACAACCTGATACCGCTTCTTGTGACCAAGCTCGCTCCGGAGTTCGAGATCGCGACGGGCAAGGTATACGTGCAGATGCGCGGCCCGCGCTTTGAAACCAAGGCGGAGATCCGGGCTGTGCGCGGATGGGGCGACGTCATCGGAATGACGGCGGCCAACGAGGCGGACTTGTGCAGCGAGGCCGGTCTCAACTACAATAGCCTCGCCATCATAGACAACTACGCGAATGGGCTCGAAGGCACCGAGATCGATTTCGTCCGCTTCAAGGACCTCGTGAAGACGAACCAGGAGAGGGTGAACAGGCTTTTCACCCGGATGCTCGAGATTCTGGCCTGACGGCGCCACGGACCCACCAATGAGCGAGTTCCTCCAGTCGGACAGGATCGCGGACGCCAAGGCGGCGCTCGACCGCCTCAGGGCCAACATGCGCCTCGCCATCCTCGGCAAGGACGACGTGATCGAGCAGCTGCTCATCTGCCTGGCGGCCGGCGGGCACCTGCTCATCGAGGACCTTCCCGGCGTGGGCAAGACCACGCTCGCGTACGCCCTCGCACGATCGACCGACTGCGCGTTCTCTAGGATCCAGTTCACGAGTGACCTGCTGCCGTCGGATGTCACCGGGGTCGCGATCTACGACGAGTCGACAAGGGAGTTCGTCTTCAAGAAGGGGCCGGTGTTTGCGAACATCGTCCTTGCGGACGAGATCAACCGGGCCCCGCCGAAGACGCAGTCCGCGCTCCTCGAGGTCATGGACAGGGCCAAGGTCACGGTCGACGGCAAGTCGCACGCCGTCGGGGTGCCGTTCATGGTCTTCGCGACGCAGAACCCCGTGGACTACGAGGGGACGTTCCCTCTTCCCGAGAGCCAGATGGACCGGTTCCTGATGCGGCTGCGCATGGGCTACCCGCAGCACGAGGACGAGATAGAGATACTGCGGACCTCGCGCAGCGGCTACGACTCGATCTCGCTCAACCCGGTTGCGTCGCGGGCCGACGTGGCCGACCTGCAGGCCCTCGTGCCCGAGGTGTTCATCGAGGACAGCATCCTCGACTTCATCTTCCGCATCGTCTCGGCCACGCGCACGGAGTCCGAGTTCAAGGCGGGGGCGAGCGTCAGGGGCGGGCTCGCCCTGCGCACGGCGGCCCAGGCGAGGGCCCTTGTCAGCGGCCGCGACTTCGTCCTTCCCGACGACGTGACCGAGCTCGTCCCCCTCGTGTTCGCCCACCGCCTCTCGCTTGCGCGCCAGACCGGGGACTCGCTCGAGGAAAGGCGGGCGGTGGGCGCGCACCTCAGGCGCATTCTCTCGGCGCTGCCGCCGCCCGTGTGAGAGCGACTGCGGCGAGCGGCCGGCGCTATTTCTGGCGGCGCGTCCTGTGGAGCCTACTATGGCCGAGGCGCCACGAGAGGATCCAGCCGACGCTTTCCGGGATGGTGCTGATCGGGCTCTCGCTCGGGATCGGGACCGCGGCCTACAACTCGGCGAGCAACATCCTGTTCATCGCCCTGTCGCTGCTCCTGGCGTGCCTCATACTCAGCGGCGTCCTCTCGTGGCTCAACCTGCGGCGCCTGGAGTGGCAGATCGAGATAATGCCGCCGCTCAGGGCGGGCCAGGAGACCGAGGTGGGCCTGCTGCTGCGCAACGGGAAGAGGTTCATGCCCACCTACGCGCTCTGGTTCGAATTCGCCGCGAGGCCCTTTGAGCGCGGCGAGCCCGCGCGGCCGCAGTCGACGTTCACCGCGAGGGGGATCGACGTCCGGGCCGCGCTCGCGAGGGTGGAGGAGGCCGGCGCACGGGGGACCGTCCACCTGCGCACCCGCCTCGACCCCGGGGGCGAAGGGAGGCTCGACTGGGCGTTCACGCCGGCGCGCCGGGGCCTCCTCAGGATCGAGCTCCTGGGTATCGGATCGCTCTTCCCGTTCGGGTTCCTGAGCAAGCTGACGGCCATCGACCTCCACAGGGAGGTGCCGGTCTGGCCGGCTCCTGTGGAATACCGGCGCTTCGCCGCGGCCGGGCCCAGGCGCCCGTCCGGCGAGCTCCGCCAGGCGCGGGCCGGCGACGAGGGCGACATGATAGCGCTCCGGCGCTACGAGCCCGGGGACTCCCACAGGCTGATCCACTGGAAGGCGAGCGCCCGCATGGGCCGGCTCCTCATCCGGCAATTCTCCGCCCAGAGCTCGGAGGCGTGCTCGATCTGGCTCGTGACCGACGCTGCGGTGTGGAGCCGGCCGGAGCAGTTCGAGCTGCTGATGAGCCTCGCGGCGACGCTCGCGCAGGATCTTTTCCGGGCGGGCCGCCTGCAGGCTGCCGCGATCGACGCCGGCCCTCGGGTCGCGATGAGGCGGGTGGCGGACCTCGAGTCGTTCCTCGACCGGCTTGCCGAGGCGCGCCCGCTGCCGGCGGCTCGCGACGCGGCGGCAGCGGCCGAGGAGCGGTGGAGGCAGGGTGTGAACGTCATTACATTCGGACCCGACGGCCCCAGGGGCGTCGCGGCATTCATCAATGGAAGCAGGGCGGCAGCGGCTTAGTCCCGACGAGGTCCAGCTCCTGAGGTGGCTTCTCGGGGGCGTGCTCATGCTGCTGTCGATCGCGACGGTGTTCTACCTCGACATCGGTTCCGAGGCGATGGCCGCCTTCGCCGCCGCGGGCGTCCTGCTAGCCCTGGCGGTGCCCGTCCTTCCCGCGCGCGTGCCCGTTTGGGTCCACCGGCTCGCGTTCCCCGCGATCGCGCTCTTCTTCGCGGCGGACCTCTGGCGCTCGGGCCAGCTCCTGCCGGCCGTCGTCCGGCTCGACCTCCTGCTGCTCCTGTACCGCGGCGTGAGCCACCGGGCCCGGCGCGACGACCTGCAGATCATCGTCCTCGGGCTCTTCCTGGTCGTGGTGGCTGGCGTCCTGACCGTTTCGCTCGTCTTCGCGGCGCAGATCCTCGTGTTCACGGCATGCGCCCTCGGCCTTCTCATGGCGGTGACGATCGCGTCCTCGGCCGAGGGAGGGCAGGCGCCGAAACTGGCCGTGCGCGGGGTGGTTCCGCTCTGGGCCGCGCACGCGGACTGGCGCCGGCTCGCGCGCCGGCTTCACGAGGTCTCCGACTGGCGGCTCAACGCCTCCGCCGCGGCCCTTTTCCTCGGCGTAATCGCGCTGTCGGGCCTGCTGTTCCTCATGATTCCGCGCTTCCAGCTCGAGAACAGCCTGTTTCTCGAGCGATTCGTGACGAGGAAGGCGATGACGGGCTTCAGCGACTCGATCAAGTTCGGCGACATAACCGAGATCGCGCAGGACGACAGCGTCGCGTTCTTCGTGGATGTCTCGGACGCCGCGCGAGCGCCGGCAAACCCGTACTGGAGGATGGTCGTGCTCGACCGGTACCAAAACGGCGGGTTCACGCTTTCGGCGGGGATGAAGTCGAGGCTGGTCTTTGGCAGCGAGAACACCGGGGCGAATATCAGGAACCCTGGCCACGGCGTGCGGGGGGCGCCGGCTTGGACCTTTTACCTGGAGTCGGGCGTCAGCCGCTACCTTCCCATTCTGGGGCGCTTCGACGTGCTCCGGTTCCGCGAGGCGCAGAACTTCAGGTATTCGGGGGAGCTCATGCTGGTCGCCCTGCGCGACGAGCCCGCGACGATGACGGCCTACAGGGTCGAGGGCATGGCTCCGGACTCGCCCGAGCTTGGCGACTCCACGTTCGCCGGCCGCTGGAGGAACCGGGCCGTGCCGAGCACGCTGCCCCTGCAGCTCGGCCTCGAGCTTTCGGGGGAAGACAGGGCCACACTCGCGCGGATCGCGTCCGCGGCGGCGCCCGCCGGCTCCGACGCCGCGGCGTTCGCGCAGGGTGCGAGCAGCCTCCTCAGGAGCCAGCACCTCTACTCTCTGTCGCCGAGGATTCCGAGCGGGCCCGGCGATCCCCTGGTCAGGTGGATGGCGTCGCGCGAGCCGGGACATTGCGAGCTGTTTGCAGGCGCCCTCGTCATCATGGCCCGGTCGGCGGGCTTCCCTGCCCGGGTCGTCACGGGGTTCAAGGGGGGGACCTGGAACGCCTATTCGGGCAACTACACCATCCGCAACTCGGACGCCCACGCATGGGCCGAGGTCTGGGACGGGCAAAGGAAGGTGTGGCTCAGGGAGGATCCGCTCGCGATCGCCGCCCGCGGGAGCGCGTCCGAGGAGGCGGGCGAGGGGGCGCTCGCCGGCAGGGTGGACCGCAGTTGGTCCGCCCGGCTCAGCAGCCTGCGCGTCTTCTGGTACCGGCGCATCGTTAACTTCGACCAGCAGGACCAGGTCGACGCGCTAAGGGCCGTCCGGGGCGCGACGGACAACTCGGGCAAGTGGATCCAGTCGGGGATCGTGCGGGCGGCGCGCGCCGTGAAGGAATGGTTCAAGGGACCGTGGGACGGGGCGCGCCTCGCCCGGCTGGTAGGAGCCGCGGCAGCTGCGGCGGCGGCCTGGTGGGTTCTCGCGACGGGCCGGTTGCGCATTGTCATGCCTGGGCGGGCCAGGAGGGTGGACCCGGTGAGGCGGGAGGCGGGCCGCTGGCTGGTCAAGATCGGCGGCCCCGCGGCGCTCGTCGCCGACCTGCAGCGCCTGCGCTTCGGGCCGGCCTACACCTGGCCACGTCCCTCTGACGTGTTCAGGAAGGCCCGGCAGGCGGCGCGTTCACGCCGGCACCGCCCCGTCTCTTCTCGAAGTATTTCTTGAGGATCGCCGAGGCGACCGGCACCGCGTAGCGCCCCCCGGCAAAGGTCTCCCCGGGCACGTCGCCCTCGACGGCGACGGCCACCGCGATCTCCGGGTCCTCGATCGGGGCAAAGCAGATGAACCAGGCCTCGTCGAGCTCGCCCTGGGGCCTCTTGATCTGGGCCGTGCCCGTCTTGCCGGCGATCCTGACGCCCGGCACGCGCAGGACGTCGAGGCTCGTCAGGATATGGGCCGTTCCCTCCCCCATGGTGGCTCCCTCCATCCCCTTTAGGATCGCGGCCATCTGATACCGCGACAGGCCGATCGCCTCGGTGTGCTGGGCCCGCCGCCCGGGATCGTGGAGCAGCGTCGGGACGGTCGAAAGCTCGCCCCGGGCGAACGAGGCGGCGAAGCAGGCCATCACGAGCGGGGTCATCTGCACGTCGCCCTGGCCGATCGCCATGTTGGCCGTGTCGCCCGGCGTCCAGTTCTCGTCGCGCGCGCGCTTCTTCCACTGCGGGTCAGGGATCAGCATCCGGCGCGTCTCGCCGGGCAGGTTGATCCCGGTGGGACGGTCGAGGCGGAAGCGGCGCGCCTCGGCGGCGATCGCCTCGGCCGAGGTCTTCAGCCCGACCGTGTAGAAGTAGATGTCGCAGCTCTCGGAAATGGCGTCGGACAGGGCCAGCCTCCCGTGCTGCTCCAGCCCGTTGCCGCACGTGAAGCGCCGGTTGCCCACCATCATCGACCCTTCGCAGTCCGCGGGCTTGTCCTCGGGCGTGATCGCGCCCGTCAGGAGCGCCGCCGTCGCCACCACGATCTTGAACGTGGAGCCAGGCGAGTAGACCCCGTTCAGGGCTATGTTTGTCCAGGCCCTGCGCGCCTCGATGTCGGCCGCCGCTGCGACGCTCAGGCGCGGCGAGAACGCGTTGAGGTCGTAGCCGGGCTCGGACGCCATCACGAGGACCTCGCCCGTGCGCACGTCCATGGCGACCGCCGCGCCGGTCACGTCGCCGAGCACGTCCTCGGCGGCGGTCTGGAGGTCTATGTCGAGGCTGCAAGAGAGGCTGCGGCCCTGGACCGGCAGCCGGTGCTCGATCGGCGGGTTGACCTTGTAGCCCGCCGGATCCACCCGGAGGATCGTGTAGCCCGCCTCGCCCTGCAGCTGCGAGTCGAACTGCTTTTCGAGGCCGTCGCGGCCTACCGTGCCCTTTATCTTCAGGGTCGTGAGGTCCTCCCCAGGGAACTCCTCGTCGTCCGCTCCCTCGTTCGCGCCGACGTAGCCGAGCACGTGAGCGGCGGCCGCTCCGAACGGATAGAACCGCGTGTTCGACGTGTACACCTGCAGCGGAGAGTTCACGGGCAGGTGCTCGATGAGGCGGGCGAATTCCTCCGGCTTTAGGTCGTCCACGAGCGTGTACGGCAGCAGGAGCTGCCGGTGGAGGTGGCTTCTCAGGCGCCCGCTGTCCACGGTACCGAACCGCCCGAGCAGGGAGTTGACCTGGTCCATATAGCGCTGCACGACGCTCGCGTGGGCGATCTGCTCCAGCTGGTCCGCATCGGGGATATCCCTTTCGCCCGCCGTCTTGTAGTTGCCAAGGATCCGCAGGTACTCCCTGCGGAACTCCGGGCGCAGCTCGTCGAGGTTGAGCACGACGGCGAAGCGGGGCCTGTTGCCGACAAGGAGCCGGCCGAAACGGTCGTAGATGTTGCCCCGCGGCCCGGGCACGATTACCCGCCGCTCGTTCTGCTGGCGCTCCCGCTCGTGATGGAGCGCGTCCTTGATGAGCTGCTGGTAGGCCAGGCCGCACACGAGCACGAGCAGCATGAGCGCAACGATGCCGTGAAAGGCTAGGATCCTGGGGTCGAATCCAGTCTTGGATTCGACGAGGCTGCCGGAGCGCTCGTTTGGGGGCGTGGCCATCTCGGTCCGGGGGCGGATCCTAGGCTATGCGGGGCGGCAGGGCACGCGCCAATTCGAGGGTGCGAATCTGGAGCGCGAAGAACCAGGGCGCGATCAGCGCGACGGCGGCCTCCGAGCTCAGCAGGTCCGACAGCATCCGAGGCCAGGCTGTCGACATCGCCGGGGCAAGTCGCAGGCGCGCGAACGAGAGCGCGAGGAAGAAGGCAAGGTTAAGGATGAGCGCCGCCGCCACCCTGACGGCCATCTCGTCGCGCTGGAGGCGCTCCCTGACGGCGTAGACCGCCACGTGGGCCGCAGCGAACAGCGCCGCGTGGGTCCCGAACGCGACCGGGGCCGCGGCGTCGCAGAGCAGGCCGGCCAGTATGGTGGCGGCCAGGCCCTGGCGCAGCGGCATCATGAGCGCCGAGTAGGCGACGTAGAGGCCGCCGGCGAACAGCCAGACATGCGCCCCGGACAGCGCGTTGTTCGCCTCCGCCACCAGCGCGTGAAGGAGGTAGAGCGTCAGGAACACGGCGGAGGCTCCTCGCATACGGGGCCCCCCTTCAGCCCGGATTGGCCGGCACGAGCACGGTCACCTCCGTCAGCTCCGCGAGCCGCGGGTCGAGGGCGACCTCGCCCGTCTTGAAAAGACCGTCCGCGCTCGACTCTACGTGGACGATCCGGCCGATCGTGAGGCCGGCCGGATAGACGCCGCCGAGGCCCGAGGTAGCGAGCACCTTGGGCGCCGCGGCGCTTGCGTACACGTCCAGGGGAAGGAACTCGACGACGCCCTTTGCGACGCCGAACAGGGGGTTCTCCGCGCCTTGGAAGCTGATCGGGCGCGTGTCTCCCACGACGACCGCGGCGATCCGTAGCCCCGGGTTGCTGATCAGCTCCACGACCGAGGTGTAGGCGTGCACCTCGGCCACGCGCCCCACCACGCCGCCGCTGTAGACGACGGGCGCCCCGTTGGGAATGCCGTAATCCTTGCCCTTGCGGATCACCATGCGCTGCCACCAGCCCGAGAAGTCGCGCTGGGCCACGCGTGCGTGCTCGAAGCGGAAGTGCTCCGGCGGCGGCATGTGCAGCAGGCCCTGGAGGCGCTCCACCTCGGCCTGGAGCTCGGTGTTCTGCTTGACGGCCAGGGAGTACGACGCGTCGAGGCGGGCCAGGTCGCGGCCGGCCTCTATCAGCTCCTCCTTCGAATGGAGCCGCAGCGCCCAGAAGCTCCTTAGGTCGCTCGCGTAGGACGCCGTCGCCGTGATCGGCGCCGTCATCTCGAAGAAGCTCGCGCGGGCGATCGCCTTGAAGGCGACCGGCGCGACGAGCCAAGCCGCAAGCGCCGCGCCTAGCGCGACGAAGGGTCTGGCTTGGTCAAAGCGTTGGGATTGCCCAATCCTCACGCGTTATGCATGAGCCAGGACAGGTCGTTCAGAACGGCTCCGGTCCCGTTGGCCACCGCGGAGAGGGGGTCGTCGGCTACGGTGACGGGCAGGCCCGTCTTGTCACTGAGCAGCCGGTCTATGCCGCGCAGGAGCGATCCGCCGCCTGCCATGACAAAGCCCCGGTCCACGAGGTCGGCTGAGAGCTCGGGGGGGCAGCGCTCGAGCGTCGTTCGGACGGCGTCCACCACAGCGGCGACCGTGTCGGACAGGGCCTCGCGCACCTCCTGGGAGGTGATGTGAATCGTCTTCGGGAGGCCCGCTATGGAGTCGCGCCCCTTCACCTCCATCGAGAGCTCCTCGTCGAGGGGGTAGGCCGAGCCTATGCGCATCTTGATCTCCTCCGCGGTGCGCTCGCCGACAAGCAGGTTGTACGCCCGCTTCATGTAGTTGATCACGGCGGAGTCCATCTCGTCGCCCGCGACGCGGATCGACTTGGAGAACACGATGCCGTTTAGCGATATGATGGCGATCTCCGTGGTGCCCCCGCCGATGTCGACGATCATGTTCGCCGCGGGCTCGTCTATCGGGAGGCCGACGCCGATCGCCGCCGCCATCGGCTCGGGGATGGTGATCACCTTGCGCGCGCCGGCGTGGGTCGCGCTGTCCATGACAGCGCGCTTCTCGACGGCGGTGATCCCCGAGGGGATCGCTATGACGACGCGCGGGGGGGCGCGGAAGCTCTGGCTCGCCTTCTGGATGAAGTAGCGCAGCATCGCCTCGGTCACGTCGAAGTCGGCGATGACGCCGTCCTTCATCGGGCGGATTGCCGTGATGTTGCCCGGCGTGCGACCGAGCATGCGCTTGGCCTCGTCACCCACCGCGCGCACCTTCCGGGTCACCGTGTCCAGGGCCACCACCGAGGGCTCGCGAAGCACGATCCCCTTGTCCTTGACGTATACGAGCGTGTTCGCCGTTCCGAGATCGATGCCGATATCGTTGGAGAAATAACCGAAAAGGTTGGCCATGATCGCGTGCTGCCGTGGGGCTGGAGTCAGTGGCGTTTCCGCCGATGGAATCGAATGGGCGTCGCAGGCACCTGTCAACGAAGGAAATACGCCGGTCGGGGCCCTCGCGCGCTTCCGGCGCGCAGCCTCGGATCCAAAGGTTCGGCTTGCGGAAGGTGCCGCGCCCCGCGACGGGCTTCCGGCGCTCGGTTCAGCCTCGCCGACACGCGGACGGTGCGCCCCCGCCCCCTAGTTCGACCCGGGGGCGTCGGGCTTCTTCGGCTCCTCCTTGGCAGGGGCCGGCGGGGGCTCGTCGTCCCTCGCTGCCTTCTTGAACTCCTTCATGGACTGCCCGAGGCCCTTTGCGAGGGCCGGCAGCTTCGTGCCGCCGAAGAGCAGGAGGAGGACGAGAAGGATAAGGACCCACTCCCCGCCGCCACTCGGAATCAACCCGGCAAACTGGACGTCAAAGGGTGCCATGGCACCAATCTAGCCCGGAATCACCCCTAGGCAAGTGCGTTCGGCGCCCTACGGCCGCGGCGGCCGCAGCGACGCGGCCACCTTGAGCAGGTTCTGGGCGTTGTCGATCTGCTCGGCGTCGAAGAAGCCGTGAAGCTGGCGGATGCGCGTCGGGTGGCGCATCTTGCGCAGCGCCTTCGCCTCGATCTGGCGGATCCTCTCCCGGGTCACCTTGAACTGCTTGCCGACCTCCTCGAGCGTCCGGCTGTATCCGTCGACGAGGCCGAAGCGCAGCGAGAGCACGCGCCGCTCGCGCTCGGTGAGCGTGTCGAGGACGTCGATGATCTTCTCGCGCAGGAGCGAGTACGCGGTCATGTCGTACGGGTTCTCCGCGGACTTGTCCTCGATAAAGTCCCCGAACGAGGTGTCGTCGCCGTCGCCGACCGGCGACTGGAGCGAGATCGGCTGCTGCGCCATCTTCATGATCTGCTGGACCCGGTCGACGGGCAGGTTCATCTCGTCGGCCACCTCGTCCGGCGTGGGCTCGTGGCCGTACTCCTGGAGGAGCTGCTTCTGGACCTGCATCACCTTGTTGAGCGTCTCGATCATGTGGACCGGGATCCGGATCGTCCGGGCCTGGTCCGCGATGGAGCGCGTGATCGCCTGGCGGATCCACCACGTCGCGTACGTCGAGAACTTGTAGCCCCGGCGGTACTCGAACTTCTCCACCGCCTTCATGAGGCCCATGTTGCCCTCCTGGATCAGGTCGAGGAACGAGAGGCCGCGGTTGGTGTACTTCTTGGCTATCGATATCACCAGGCGCAGGTTGGCCTCCACCATCTCGGTCTTGGCGCGGTGGGCCTCCCGCACGTGGGTCATCGTGCGCTGGTAGACCTCGAGCAGGCTGGCCGGCGCGATCCTCTGATCGAGCTCGATGTGGCGCAGCCGGTTGTTGATCGCCCGGGTGTCGATCGAGGCGTCCTTCTTTGTCTTCGGGTGCTTGGCGCGCTCCAGCTGGAAGTAGTAGGTCTCGATCTCCTCGAGGACGGGGCGCAGCTGCTCGAGGTACTCCTCGTAGACCTTCAGCTTGAAGTAGAACTTCGGGAAGTTGGCCCTGAGCGCGGTCTCGCGCCTGCGGAACTTCGCGAGCGCCCTCTTCTTGTCCGGCTCGGTCCGGGCCTTCGCGTGCTCGATCCAGGCCTCGGCCACGCCCGCCTCGGACTTCCTCGTCGACTCGACCAGCTTGGGCAGCGTCCTGAAGTAGGCGTCGCGGCTCTCGATCTTCTTGTCGATGACGATTCTGTCGAACCGCTCCTCCCGGTTGAGCAGCTTGGCGCCGAGGGCGGCGATGTGGCCGCCCACGACCGACGCGTGGAACAGCGCCTCCTGCGCCTTAAGCTCCGCGTTCTCGATGCGCTTCGAGATCTCGACCTCCTGCTCGCGCGTCAGCAGCGGCACCTGGCCCATCTGCTTCAGGTACATGCGCACCGGGTCGTCGAGGATGTCGTTCTGCGACGAGCGCGACTCCTCCTCCTCGGCCTCCTCCTGGCGCAGCTTGTAGTCCTCGACCTGGTCGGGCTCCAGGATCTCGATCTCGAGGTTCTGGAGGATAGACAGGACGTTATCGATCTCCTCCTGGTTCTCGATCGACTCGGGCAGCGCCTCGTTGATGTCGTCGAACGTCAGGTACCCCTGTTCCTTCGAGAGGCGGATGAGCTGGCGGATCTTTTCGTTTATGCCCCCGATCGGGGCCGCGGCGTCGCCGGCCTCCGCCGGCGCCTGCGGGGCGTTGGCTAGCGCGCCCTCGACGGCGGCGGAGTTGTTGTTGGTGTCGCCCGGTTTGGCTTTTCTCGACATGAATGGTATGGCTAGGGGATGGCGGAGGCGCCGCGTCAAACGGCGCCGGTCAGGGATACCGGCTGCCGGAGCTGGCGCTGCAGATCGGACAACTCCCTTAATAGTGACGTTGAGTCATCATTAAAGTCCGTTGTGGACTTGGCTAATGCAAGTTCTATTTGGCGTATTCGCGGCTCGAGGGCCCGGTCCCTGAGCCTGCGGACCCCCTCTCGGGCGACCTTGAACGGATCCTCGACGCCGGGCGAGTCAAAGAGCAACGAGGCGATAAGCGACTTTTCATCATCGCTTTCCATCAGTGTCTCAAGGTGGTCGCGGCCAGGCCAGCTCCCGCTCTCAAGCTCACCGAGGAACCGGTTCAGGAGGACGCCCGCCGTATGGCCGCGGTCTATCCAGTCGTGGGGAATGGCCGCGCTGAGCGGGCGGCCGAGCGCCTCGTAGTGCAGACACAGCCGCAGGAGGTCGTGCTCGGGTGTGACGGCCGCCGGGGACCGCTTCGCCGGCGCGGCAGCCGCCGGCCTTGCGGGCGCTGGGCCGGCGCGCCCCAAGAGACGCCTCAGGTCGCTCTGGAGCGCGGGGGAGGGGAGGCGCAGGAACTCCGCGGCCTCGGACACGAAGGCCGAGCGCGAGACCTCGCTATCCGCCGCCGCGATGATCCCCAGGACGGCCTGCGCGGCGCGGGACCTCTGCTCGGACGAAGCCGTTGCGGGCGCGCGAAGCGAGGCCCGGCACGCGAACGCCATCGCCGATAGCGACGTCCTGCGGACCTCCTCGTATGCCGCGATGCCGCGCTCGAGGAAGAGCAGGTCCGGATCGACCTTGGCGTCGCCGTCGAGGGTCAGGAAGCGCACCTCCAGGCCCGCCTTCAGCGCCATCGGCAGCATCCGCAGGGCCGCCTTCTGGCCGGCCTCGTCGCTGTCGAAGAAGCACTCCACCTCGAAGTGGTAGCGGCGCAGGAGGGCGATCTGCCCGTCCGTGATCGACGTCCCCTGGGGTGCGACGGCGGTCCTGATGCCGACGGACCAGCACCTGAGGGCGTCGAGCTGGCCCTCGACCATGACGAAGGGACGGCCCTCGCCGACGGCCGTGCGGGCGCGGTCCAGGTTGAACAGGAGGTTTCCCTTCGTGAATATGGGCGTCTCCGGGGAGTTGACATACTTCGCGTCCCTGGCCGGATCGTCCTCGGGCGTGAGCGCCGTCTGCCTCGCCGTGAACGCGACGACGCGGCCCTGGTGGTCCCTGATGGGGATCATGAGCCTCCCCCTGAAGCGGGCCCTGAGCGCCCCGGTGGTGATCATCGCGTCGTCCCGGACGAAGAACAGCCCGCACTGGCGAATCGCGTCCTCGGAGTACTTCCGCCGGAGGATCGCGGCGCCGAGGCCGCCGCCGTCGGGAGCGGCGGCGCCTATGCCGAACTCCTCGGCGAGCTCGGGCGAGAAGCGGCGCTCGTTGATCCAGTACGCCCTCATGAAGTCGCCCGCGGGCCCGGCCGCCTTGAACGACTCGTGGAAATGGGCGGCTGCCTGGTCGTGCAGGTCGAAGAGCTCCTGGCGCAGAGACCTCTCCTCGCGGCTCGGCCCCGATCCGGCCTCGTACTCGATCGCGACGCCGTAGCGCTGGCCGAGCGCCTCGACGGCCTCCGTGAAGGACAGCTGCTCCGTCTCCCGCACGAACGATATCACGTCGCCCGCCTTGCCGCAGCCGAAGCACTTGTAGAATCCCTTGTCCGCGTCGACGTTGAACGACGGCGTCTTCTCGGCGTGGAAAGGGCACAGCCCCTTGAGCCGCGTGCCGCCGGCCTTGCGCAGCGACACGACCCGCGAGACGACCTCGGCGAGGTTGACGCGGAGCTTCAGGTCGCGGACACAGGTGGGTTTGATGACTGCCATGGACTGCGCTCGGCTCAGCGGACGGGCCCTACCGCGCGTGCAAAGAATCCACTTTCAACCGCGGCGCGGGGCTGTCAAGTTTGCGCACCACTTCGTCCCGGCTGGCAGGATTTTGAGGAAACTTTGTCCCGCCGCAGGCGACATACTAACAGACACTTCATGCGCATCCTTCCGCTCGCCGCAATAGCCGCCTGCCTTGCCTCGACCGGGGCCACCGTCTGCCGGGCCGAGTTCACGCCGGAGGTGCAGCGGGAGCCCAAGGAGCCCGTCTGGCAGGCGCACCTGCAGGCGTTCACCGACGCCGACTACGCCGCGGCCGTCGAGAAGCTGATTGCGGCGTTCGAGAAGTCCCGGGGGCGCCCGATAGCGCCGGGGGCGAAGAAGAAGGTCGGGCTCAAGATCTACTCCGACTCGGGCCCCGGAATGGCGACCCCGGTTCCCCTCGTCAGGGGCGTCATCGCCGCCCTGCAGAAGCGCGGGTACTCCAACAAGAACATCTTCCTCGTCGGGCTGAACCAGCTGCGCCTGAGGATGACGGGCTACCTGCCGTCGCTCGTGACGGGCGAGACGCCCTTCAAGGGCAACCCGGTCTACGTGCTCGAGTCGAACCGGTACTACGACCCCGTGTGGTTCTACGACAGCCCGCTGCCCGAGCGCTTCGACCCGATCTTCGCCGCCCACCAGACCGAGGGGGTGCCGAACACGTCGACAAAGGAGGAGGACCGCAAGAGCTTCCTCGCGACCCCGCTCTTCCTCGACACGGACTTCTGGATCAACCTTCCCTCCTACACCGACCACCAGGTATTGGGCGTGAACGGCGCGCTCGTGAACGCGACGCTCTGGAATGCGTCGAACACCGCGCGCTTCTTCCGCTCGCCGGCCACGGCGCCGGCCGCAGTCGCCGAGATGAGCGCGATCCCCGAGCTCCGCCAGACCTGGCTCTTCACCATCGCGAGCCTCGAGCACTACCAGTTCATCGGCGGGCCCTACTTCAATTCCCTGTACACCCGCTCGGAGCCCCTCGTCTGGCTGGCCACGGACCCCGTGATGCTCGACGCGCTCATGCGCGCCCGGATCAACCTGTGCCGCAGGAAGGACGGGTTCGAGCCGATATCGGACGAGATCCGCACGCTGGAGTTCGCCGAGACGCTCGGCGTCGGCTCGACGATCGTCAAGAGCGCCAAGATGATCGACGTGAACTGACCGGCCGGCCGACACAAACGCCTTGTCTCCGGCGGGGGCCGGACGCACGATTCCCGTTTCCCCGATGGCATCGGCCTCGTACCTTCCCTTCGTAATCCAGGCGATCCTCGCCGCGGCCCTGGCCGGCACCATCATCTGCGTCAGCGCGCTCCTGGGCCAGCGGGCCAGGCACACCCGGATCAAGGATTCGGCATACGAGTGCGGCGTGCCCGGCGACGGCGTCGTCCGCGCGCGCTTCTCCGTCAAGTTCTACCTCACCGCGCTCCTCTTCATGCTCTTCGACCTGGAGATCGTGATCCTGGTGCCCTGGGTCTTCGTCTACAGGGAGTTCCTGCACCAGCACATCCCCATCCTGGGCCCCATCCTGTTCTTCATATTCGTCATCGTGCTCGGCCTGGCCTACGAGATCAGGAAGGGCGCGCTCGAGTGGGAGCGCTGACCCTTCGATCCGGCCATGCGGCTCGACAAGATCATAGCCAGGAGCCGCATCATCGACCTGCGCAGCTCGACTCTTGAGGCCGCATTGGGCGAGCTGCTCGACGTCAGCATCGCCAGGTTTCCAGACCTGAAGCGGGAGTCGATCCTCAAGGGATTGCTCGCGCGCGAGAGCACGATGACGACCTACCTCGGGCTCGGGGTCGCCCTTCCGCACGTCCGGGTGAAGACGGCAAGGCGCTACATCCTGGCGATCGGGCGCAGCCGGGCCGGCATGCGCCACCAGGGGGCGATGTCGGGCGAGCGGGTGCACCTGATCATCATGCTGATCGCGGGCGAGTCGGCGCGCGACACTCTGCAGGTCCTGGCGACGATCGGCCGCCTCGTGCGCGAGCGCGAGATCGTGGACAGCTTCGTGAACGCCCCCGACCTGGACACGCTCTATGAGCGGCTTCTCGGCGGATTCGGGGGGATGAGGCCCATCCAGGCGCAGCAGAACCGCGTCAACCGGCTCATGTTCCGGCAGGCGGAGCACGTCGCGCGCGGGGCCGGCTGCAGCGCAACCATGGTCTTCGGCGACACGTTCATCGGGGGGATAGAGCCGGGCGTCCTGCGGCCCAAGCTCAAGACGATCCTGGTGACGCGCAACCCCATCGAGCCGGGCGAGGACGGGAGCCATTTCACGGACACGATCCAGGTGCGCTCGTTCTCGAGCCAGCGGCTGGCGCAGCTGCGAAGCGCGCTCCTGGTCGCCCTCACGCGCGGCCTGATTTCCTTCAACGACAGGATCTGCTGCGTCGGCGGGATCACGGGCAGCAACCAGTTCGACACGATCGTGGTCGCGGAGATCGAGCGCGAGTTCCAGACGCTGCTCTCTGGCCCCTCGACAGACCTCCTTCCCGAGGACGTGAAGCCCGAGGTCCTTGAGCGGGTGCTAGCCGTCGCCACCGAGCTGGCGGTCGAGGGCAGGGAGGGCCGCCCTGTCGGCTGCCTCTTCGTCGTCGGGGACACGGCCAAGGTCGAGGAGTACACCAAGCCCCTCGTCCTGAACCCGTTCTTCGGGTACAAGGAGGAGGACCGCAACATCCTCAACCCGTTCATGGACGAGACCGTCAAGGAGTTCTCCTCGATCGATGGGGCGTTCGTGATCCGGGGCGACGGGGTCGTCGAAGCGGCCGGAAGCCTGGTTCAGGCCACCGGCAACGCCGTGACGCTGCCCAGCGGGCTCGGCAGCCGCCACGCGGCCGCCGCGGCCATAAGCGTCGCGGCGAACTGCATCTCCATCGCGGTGTCGTCGAGCACGGGCCAGGTCACGCTCTTCCGGCGGGGGGTCATGCTCCCCCTGACGGAGAGGCGCCATTAGGCCCGCCCCCGCCGGAAGTTTGGGATTGCGCGCCGGCGCCGGCGCGTTCCTTCTGACCGTTCAATCGATCAATCCCCATGCAAGAACTTGTAACGCTGGAGTGCACCGAGGCCCGCAAGGAGGGCAAACCCGTTTCCCGCTACCTGACAACGCGCAACAAGAAGACCGTCACCGAGCGCATCGAGAAGAAGAAGTACAACCCCCACCTGAAGCGCCACACGCTTCACAAGGAGATCAAGTAGAGGGCCTTGCGGCAGCCGCGTCAGGGCTGCTTCTCGCCGGGACCGGTGAAGGGAATGGCCGAGGCGCCGGCGGGCGCCTGCGAGAGGCTCTGGCGGCGGGCGGCGCGCCAGCCTTCGCGGTGCTTGCGGATCCAGTCCAGCAGGGCGCGCTCGAACCCGATGTCATAGCCCAAACGCTCTGATTCCAGCCACTTGTGCTTCAATATCTCCTCCCGCTCCGCCAGGAACTCCTGGTAGAGGCTCGACTGCTTCACGAACTCGCGGGACGACGCGACCACAGGCTCTTTGTTGGGAGAAGTCATTCAACGCGTCCGTTGAAATCAAAGATGTGAGCAACGGTGGCGGGCCTGTCAATGCCGACCATGTCTCCCAATCGTCACATTGGCGCTTTTCCTGCCTTCTCGAGCTGCTTGAGCAGCGTTTCGGCGATCCCGCGGAACACGCCCGCGGCGGGTCCGTCCGGAGCGCTCACCACGATGGGCGTTCCCCGGTCGCCGCCCTCGCGGATCTCCTGGATGAGGGGAACCTGCCCCAGGAACGCCGTGCCCAGCCTCTCGGCGGTGGCGGCGCCTCCGCCCGATCCGAAGAGCAGGTGCCTCTGGCCCGCCGAGTCGACGAAATGGCTCATGTTCTCTGCGACGCCGAGGAGCGGCACGTTCACCTTCTGGAACATGAGGCCGCCCTTGGTCGCCACCCGCGTCGCGGCGGGCTGGGGGGTGGTGACGATCACGGCGCCGTCGAGGGGCAGGGTCTGCACGAGCGAGAGCTGCGCGTCCCCGGTGCCGGGCGGCAGGTCGACCAGGAGAATATCGAGCTCGCCCCACTTCACGTTCTGGACGAACTGCTGGACCGTCTTCATGACCATGGGGCCGCGCCATACGACGGGCGTGTCGTCGTCCACCAGAAAACCCATGCTCATCACCTTCACCCCGAACCTCTCCATCGGGACAAGGACGGAGCCCGCGCCCTCGCCCTCGATCTCGGGCCGGCCGCTGAGCCCGATCATCAGCGGGACGCTCGGCCCGTAGATGTCGATGTCCATGATGCCGACACGGCCGGGGCGCCCGCGCGCGGTGAGGACCTGGGCCAGAGCGCAGGCGAGGTTGACCGCGAACGTGCTCTTGCCGACCCCGCCCTTGCCCGAGGCGATCGCCACGGAGCTCCTGATTCCCCGCGCGGCGCCGGGCTGGGCGCCGCCGGGGGCGGGCGCGGCCGGCGCTCGGGCCGCCTGCACGGAGACCTCGACGATCGCGTGGGTGACGCCCGGGAGCGAGAGCAGGCTGCGCTCGACGTCATCCTTGAGCTGCTTGGGCACCTTCGGGTCGCTCGTCGTGATCGCGAGCGCCACGTGGGCGACGCCGCCCTCGAAGCCGGTCGACTTGACGAGGCCGAACGAGACGATGTCCCGGCTGAATCCGGGATACTTCACCTTTTTAAGCTGCTCGATCAGGTCTTCGTTGTTCAACGTGGCCGATAAGAGTTGTTAAGCGCCGCTTGCGCGCAAATAGAAATGAATCATAAGCAAATGCAGCCATGCATAGAATAATCCGAGCCCTCCTAATTTCACTTTCAATCTGCGCCCCGGCGCTCGCCCAGCGGTACATCGGGGAGGTCGATGTCGCGGCGGACAACAGGATGATCCCCGTGCGCGTGTCGGGAGCGACCGCCGAATTGCAGGCCCTCGCCCTCCAGGCCTTCGGCGTCCACGGCAGGTACCACGTCGTGCCGGGCGGCGCGGGGTACGTGTTCGACATCCGCTTCTCCCCGGCGGGGGCGGGGCAGGTGCGCGTCGACATCTCGCGCGGCCCCTCGGGATCCCCCGTCGCCTCCGAGGTCGCGTCCGGGTCGAGCCAGCGCAGCGCCTTCCTCGCGGCGGCCGACGCGGCGGTCGCAAAGACCAACGGCCTCGGGCTGCGCGGGTTCTTCACGTCGAGGCTCGTCTTCATCGGCGAGCGCACCGGCCACCAGGAGATCTACACGTCCGATGTGCTCTTCGGGGACGTGACGCAGGTCACCCGCGACCGGGCCATCGCGATGACGCCCCGCTGGTCGCCGGACGGCGAGAGGATCCTCTACACGAGCTACTTCAGGTCCGGGTTTCCGGACATCTTCGAGATCGACCTCGGCGGCTACCAGCGCACGACGTTCGTCAGCTTCAAGGGGACGAACAGCGGGGCGCACTTCAGCCCCGACGGCCGGCAGGTGGCGATGGTCCTGTCGGGCGAGGGCGAGCCCGAGATCTACGTGTGCAACGCGTACGGCCGCGGGGTCTCGCGCCGGACGTACTCGGACACGGTGAAGGCGTCGCCCTGCTGGTCGCCAGACGGCACCCGCCTCATCTTCGCGATGAGCCCGGGCCCCCAGCTGTACGTGATGCCGGCCGCGGGGGGGACTCCCGAGCGGGTGACGTACGGCGTGGCCAAGTACTGCGCCGAGCCCGACTGGAGCCGGGCCGACCCGAACAAGGTCATCTTCACCATGAAGGTGGACGACAACTACCAGATCGGGGTCCTCGACCTGTCGACGAGGCACGGCGAGCAGGTGTCCAAGGCGCCCTTTGACGGCGTCGAGGCGTGCTGGCTGCCGGACGGACGGCACGCCGTCTACACGGCCCGCACGGCCACGACGAGCCGCGTCTGCATCCTGGACACGGTCACGGGCAAGAGCACGCCGATCAGCCCGGCGAGCTTCGGGCCGGCGCTCCAGGCGAACGTCTGGTCGCGCTAGGCTACCTCGTTGCCGCGGCGAAGTTCGCCTCGGCCGCGTCCCAGTTCGCCACGTTCCACCAGGCCGCGACGTAGTCCGGGCGGCGGTTCTGGTAGTTCAGGTAGTAGGCGTGCTCCCAGACATCGAGCCCGATGACGGGCTTGCCCTCGATCCCGGCGACCGCCTTGCCCATGAGGGGGCTGTCCTGGTTGGCCGTCGAGCCGATCGCCAGCTTCTTGTCCGGCGCGACGTAGAGCCAGGCCCAGCCGGATCCGAACCGGCCGGCCGCCGCCTTCGCGAACTCCTCCTTGAACTTGTCGAAGGAGGCGAACGCGGAGTTGATTGCCGCGGCGAGGGCGCCCTTCGGCGCGCCGCCCTTGCCCGGTCCGAGGACGGTCCAGAAGAACGAGTGGTTGCTGTGGCCGCCGGCGTTGTTGCGCAGGCCCGCTCGGATCGCCTCGGGGACCTTCGACAGGTCCGCGATCAGGGCGTTCACGTCCATCGCCGCGAGGGAGGGCTGGTCCGCGAGGAGCTTGTTGGCGTTCGTGATGTAAGCCTGGTGGTGCTTCGTGTAGTGGATCTCCATCGTCCTTGCGTCGATGTGGGGGGCAAGGGCGTCGTATGCGTAGGGCAGTTTCGGAAGTTCGTAGGCCATGGCGCGAACTTTGCACTCAAGCGCGCAACCGTCAACTGCCTTGGCCCGAAAATGCGCCCGCGGGCTCGGCGGGCGCCGTCCCGCTCAGGGCCCCTCCGCGTCGGCTCGCCTGGCCTTGAAGAACGCCTGGATGAGCTCGCGGCATTCGGCCTCAAGGGGCCCTCCCGCAGCCACCTCGAAGCGGTGGTTCGACCCGGGGAGCTCGTTCAGGTTGGCGGCGCCCCCGAGGCAGCCCATCCTGGGGTCGGCCACCGCGAAGCAGACCCGCTTGACGCGCGCCATCACCATAGCGCCCGAGCACATCGGGCACGGCTCCTTGGTCACGAAGACGGTGGCGCCCTCGAGGCGCCAGCCGCCGAGCCGCGACGCCGCCTGGGTGATCGCGAGCATCTCGGCGTGGGCCGTCGGGTCCCGCGATGCCTCCACGCGGTTGTGCTCGGCGGCGATGACCTCGCCCCCGGCCTCGATCACCGCGCCGACCGGCACCTCGTCCTCGCGCCACGCGTCGATCGCCTGGTTATAGGCCAGGCTCATGAAGAAGGCGTCGTCGCGCTTGAGCTGCGACGGGAACCGCTTCTCGAAGGGGCAGTCGGGGGTCTCCTGCGGGGCCACGGGCCCCGATCAATCGGAAATCGCCCCGGTGGGCAAACCCTTGGTGGCTCGCCGTTGTTGCTTGATGAGAGGGCGGCGCGCGAGATGATGGGGGGATGCGACGATTCAAGAACCGATGGACGGCGCTGCGCCCCGGGCGCCGTGGGCTGGCTGGCCTCCTGTCAGCGGCCTCGCTCGGGGTGGCCGGGTGCCTCATGCAGGCGAGCTACTCCGCGAATATCACGACGGCGGACGGCGTGCTGATCGAGGTGCCGCTCAGCAAGGAGGCTGTGGCGGTCGACGACGGCGTGGTGAGCATCAACAGGTTCCAGTTCCCCGTCGTTAGGATGGACGGCGGAAAGGGCGTGGCCTTCGGCTTCGAGGTGCATTTCAGGGAGGGCGCCAGGCCGGTCGCGATAACGGTCGACGACGTGAGCGACGCGCCCATCATGAACGTGTTCGTCGACAACGCGCCCGTGCTGGGGAAGAACAACACCTGGCGCGCGCTGTCCCCCGCGCACGACAAGTCTGACGTGCTCATCAAGTGGATGATGACGCTCGACAACACCGTCCAGGTCTACCGGTTCACCGTGAAGCTCCAGGACGGGAAGACGCACGTGCTCAGGTATCCCATTTTCGCCCCCGCCCAGATGAAGACGTACATGAGGACCCAGATCGGCGCCAGCTAGGCGCGCCGGACGTAAATCCTTGACTCGACGAAGCGGATCACGCCTTTAGACTGTTCGTCTTCATCCCCGGCAAAGAACGACCAATGACCCAAGCCCCCCTGAGCGGCGCCCGAGAAAACCATGCCTGACAACGACGCGATCGAGGTCGAGGGCAAGGTCGTGGCCGTGCTCCCCGGGACGATGTTCAAGGTCGAGCTGCTCAAGAGCCCCGGCCACGTGGTCCTGGCGCACATATCGGGCAAGCTTAGGAAGAATTTCATCAAGATAGCCGCCGGGGACACGGTGAAGATGGAGATGAGCCCGTACGACCTCGAGAAGGCGCGGATAACGTTCCGGATGAAGGAGCAGGGCGCCCCGCCCGCCCCGCCCCCGCGCCGCCGCTACTGAGGCGGGCCGGCGGGCCCCATGCAGGCAAGCGCATTCGCGTCGGACATCGACGCATATCTCGCGTACATCGACCTCGAGCGCGGGCTGTCGCGCAACACGCGCGAGAGCTACCGCCGCGACCTGGAGCAGTGCGCGGCGTTCGCCGCGGGCAGGGGGGCCGCCGACTGGCGGGGCGTCACGGCCGGGCACGCGGGGGCCTGGGTCAGGTCGCTCAGCCGGCGCGCGGCCGTGTCCAGCCAGGCGCGCAAGCTGACGGCGCTCAGGATGTTCGCCCGGTTCCTGGTCCGGGAGGGGCGGCGCCCGGACGACTTCACGGAGCTGTTGTCCGGGCCGAGGCTCGTGCGACGGCTTCCGCAGTCCCTGTCGGAGTCGGAGGCGGGTCGGCTCGTCGCGTCTCCCTCAGGGGGCGACCCCGCTTCCCTGCGCGACCGCGCCCTGCTCGAGCTCTTCTACTCTAGCGGCCTTCGCGTCTCGGAGCTGGCCGCCCTGACGCTGCAGCAGGTCGATCTCGGGAGCGGGCTCGCCCGGGTCTTCGGCAAGGGTTCCAAGGAGCGGGTCGTGCCCATAGGCGCGAAGGCCCGCGGAGCGCTGGAGGCATGGATAACCTCGGGCCGGCCCCATTACGTCAAGGCGCGCACGCGCAGCGAGCTCTTCCTGGGCAGCCGCGGTACCGGCCTGTCGAGGGTGTCGCTCTGGTCGATCGTCAAGAAGCACGCGAGGCTCGCCGGGATCAGGAAGAGCGTGAAGCCCCACCTCCTGCGCCACTCGTTCGCGACCCATCTGCTTTCCGGGGGGGCCGACCTGCGCGCAATCCAGGAGATGCTGGGCCATGCCAGCATCTCGACCACGCAGATCTACACGGCAGTCGAGGCAAGGCGGCTCCTCGAGCAGCACGCCCGGTTCCACCCGAGGAACCGCGGGGTCTGAGCGCAGGAGGGCCAAATACCCTTGCCGGTCCGGCACTCGGGGCGTCATCCTGCGCCTTTCCTCTCCGTGAAGATCAAAGTCTTTGTAACTCCCAAGAGGAACGTCCTCGACCCCCAGGGCGTGGCCGTCGGCCACGCGCTCGAGAGCCTGGGGCTCTCCGGGCTCAGGGGCACGCGGGTGGGCAAGGTCGTCGAGCTGGAAGTCGAGGCCGCCGACACGCCGCAGCTCCGCGCCCAGCTGGACAAGCTGTGCCGAGATCTCCTGAGCAATCCGGTGATCGAGGACTACCACTACGAGATCGCCGCCTCGTGACCCCCGCCACGACGAACATCGCGGTGGTGCAGTTCCCCGGCTCAAACTGCGACCAGGACGCGTTCCAGCTATTCGCCAGCGGCCTCGGGCTCGCGACGCGCTACGTCTGGCACAAGGACACGCGCCTGGGAGAGGCCGATCTGGTGGTGCTTCCCGGCGGGTTCTCGTACGGGGACTACCTGCGGTGCGGCGCTATCGCCCGCTTCTCGCCCGTCATGGGAGCCGTCCGCGAGCACGCCCAGAGGGGCGGCCTTGTCCTCGGGATCTGCAACGGGTTCCAGATCCTCTGCGAGGCTGGACTCCTGCCCGGCGCGCTGATCCGGAACAGCTCCCTCGAATACCGCTGCATGACGTGCGAGCTCCGGGTGGAGGACGCCGGGCCGGCGTTCAACCCCGGGGCGCTCGGGGCCCGGATCCGGCTGCCGATCGGCCACGGGGAGGGCAACTACAGGATAGACGAGGCGGGGCGGGCCGCGCTCGAGGCGAACCGGCAGGTGATACTCCGGTATTGCGACAACCCCAACGGCTCTTTCGACGACATCGCGGGCGTGCGCAGCGAGGGCGGCAACGTCTTCGGGATGATGCCCCACCCGGACCGCGCGTTCGAGCGGTTTCACCCGAGCCAGGACGGGCTTTCGGTGGCGCGGGCGGTCCTTGCCGCCGGGTCTGCCGAGTTCGCCAGGAAGAGCGCATGATGAGAGCGGGACTTCCGCCCAACCCCGATCCGGCGCTCAACCGGCCGGTCACGCTGGACCTGGTCAGGCAGCACGGCTTGCTTCCCGAGGAGTACGAGCGGGTTCGCGCCCACCTGGGCCGCGATCCGACCCTGACGGAGCTCGGAATCTTCTCCGTGATGTGGTCCGAGCACTGCTCGTACAAGAACACGCGCCCGCTGCTGAAGGGGTTCCCGACGGAGAGGGCCGGGGCAACCGGGGAGTTCGGGCGCGTCCTCGTCAGGGCGGGCGAGGAGAACGCGGGCATCATAGACATCGGCGACGGCTGGGCGATCGCCTTCAAGATCGAGTCGCACAACCACCCGAGCGCCGTCGAGCCGTTCGAGGGCGCGGCGACAGGGGTCGGCGGCATCATCCGCGACATATTCACGATGGGGGCGCGGCCGGTCCTCGTCACGAACTCGCTGCGGTTTGGCGAGCTCGACTCCCCGTCGACGAGGAGGCTCCTGAGGGGCGTCGTGGCGGGGATCGCCCACTACGGCAACTGCGTCGGCGTCCCGAACGTCGCGGGCGACGTCTACTTCGACCGCTCGTACGAGGGCAACCCGCTGGTGAACGCGCTCTGCCTGGGGACGCTGCGCCACGAGCAGATCCGCAGGGGAAAGGCGACGGGGCTGGGCAATCCGGTGTACTACGTGGGCGCCGCCACGGGGCGGGACGGCCTCGGCGGCGCGTCGTTCGCGTCGAAGGAGCTGAGCGCCGAGAGCTCGTCGGACCGGCCGGCGGTCCAGAAGGGCGACCCGTTCATGGAGAAGCTGCTCATCGAGGCCTGCCTCGAGATGATGGCGGTCCCGGGCCTCGTCGTCGGGATCCAGGACATGGGGGCGGCCGGCCTCACCTGCTCGACGTGCGAGACCGCCAGCCGGGGCGGCGCGGGGATCGAGATAGAGCTCGACCGCGTTCCCCAGCGCGAGGCCGGGATGAACTCCTACGAGATCATGCTGTCCGAGTCGCAGGAGCGGATGCTCGTCATCGTCCAGGCGGGGCGCGAGGCGGAGATCGAGGGGATATTTGCAAAGTGGGACCTGCACGCGGCCCGCGTGGGCCGGGTGACGGACACGGGCCGGATGCTGGTCACCCACCACGGCGTCCCCGTGGCGGACATTCCGGCGCCGGCCCTGACCGACGGGGCGCCCGTCTACCAGAGGGAGGCTAGGCGGCCGGCCTACCTCGACGAGACTTCGCGCTGGACGGCCGAGGGCTCGGGCCTGGCCGATCTCGACCTCGCCGAGGCGCGGGCGGCCCTGCCCAGGCTCCTTTCGCACCCGACGATCGCGTCGAAGAGGTGGATCTACCGCCAGTTCGACCACATGGTGCAGCACGGGACAGCCGTCGGGCCGGGGAGCGACGCCGGCGTCGTGCGGCTCCGTCTCGGCCACGGCGAGAAGTTCATCGCGATCAGCAACGACTGCAACGGGCGGTACTGCTACCTGAACCCGAGGCGCGGCGCGACCATCGCAGTGGCCGAGTGCCTGAGGAACCTCGCGTGCGCGGGGGCGACGCCGCTTGCGATGACTGACAACCTCAACTTCGGCAACCCCTACAAGCCGGAGGTCTTCTACCAGCTCCGGGAATGCGTGGCCGGGCTAGCCGAGGCGTGCCGCTTCTTCGACGTGCCGGTCGTCGGCGGGAACGTCTCGCTCTACAACGAGTCCCCGGAGGGCGCCATCGACCCGACGCCCACGGTCTCCGTTGTCGGGCTCATCGAGAGGGAGTCCCACATAACGCGCCAGTTCGCGCCGGCGGGCGGCGGGCGGCTGATCCTGCTCGGCGGGGCCCCGGACGAGATCGGGGGCAGCCAGTTCCTCGGCGTCATCCACGGGAAGAAGACGGGCGACGCGCCCTCGGTGGACCTGGCGGCCGAGAGGAGACTGCAGGGCCTCCTCATCGGCCAGATCAGGGCGGGCAGGGTGGGCGCCGCGCACGACCTCAGCGAGGGCGGGCTCCTCGTGGCGGTGTGCGAGATGCTCTTCGGCCCGGGGAGCCCGGGCGCGGACCTTGACCTGTCCCCGATGCGGATGCCCCGGCTCGACTCGCTCCTGTTCGGGGAGAGCCAGGGCCGCGCGGTGGTCTGCGCGGCGCCTGGCGACGAGGCGGCCCTGCTTGCCGCGGCGCGCGCGGCCGAAGTGCCCGCCGCCCCCATCGGGGAAGTCACCGCGGGCGGAAGACTTTCGGTAAAGACGGCGCTCGGCCCGCTCGAATGGCCCGTGGCCGAGTTGCGAACGGGCTGGGAAACCAGCATAGAGACGGCCATGAAGCGGCCCGGACTCGGCTGAGGGGAAGGCATGAGCGATTTCATCTCGCACGAGTGCGGCGTGGCCCTGGTGAGGCTGCTCAAGCCCCTGTCCTACTACCAGGAGAAGTACGGGACGCCGCTCTGGGGCTTCACCAAGCTGTTTCTCCTGATGGAGAAGCAGCACAACCGCGGCCAGGACGGCGCCGGCGTCGCCTGCGTCAAGCTGAACGTCCCGGCGGGAGAGCCGTTCATGTTCCGGGAGAGGAACGTGAAGTCCAACCCGCTCGACAGGATATTCAAGATGCTCCTCGGCGGCTACAAGGACAAGGTGGCGGCCGGCGTGATCCACCCGGAGTTCCCGGAGACGGTGAGGAGGAACTTCGACTTTGGCGGCGAGCTCCTCCTCGGCCACCTGCGGTACGGGACCAGCGGGGGCTACAACCTGAGCGCGTGCCACCCGTTCTTCAGGCGAAGCCCTTGGGCCACGCGCAACCTGGCGCTGTGCGGGAACTTCAACCTCACCAACACCGCCGAGCTTAACCAGTCGCTGATAGCGATGGGGCAGCATCCGGTCTTCGCGACGGACACGCAGGCGATCCTGGAGAAGATCGGCTACTTCCTCGACGAGGAGCACGAGGACATCCACCGCTCGCTAAGCGCGCAGAGCGTCGCCGGGGAGGAGCTGTCGCGAAGGGTCAGCGAAGACCTCGACCTCGCCCGCGTCCTGGCGCGGGCCTCGAAGGACTGGGACGGCGGATACGTCCTCTGCGGGCTGATCGGCAACGGCGACGCGTTCGTCGCCCGCGACCCTTCCGGGATCAGGCCCTGCCACTGGTTCCAGAATGAAGAGGTCGTCGCGTTCGCCTCCGAGCGGGCCCCGCTCATGACCGTCTTCGACCTTGCCGCTGGCGACGTGGGGGAGGTCAGGCCGGGGCACGCGGTCGTGATCAAGCGGCGGGGGACCGTCTCGGAGCAGGCGTTCCTGCCGGCGCTCCCCCGGGCGTCGTGCTCGTTCGAGCGGATCTACTTCTCGCGCGGCAACGACCCGGACATCTATCGGGAGAGGCAGGCGCTCGGCGGGAGGCTGGCCGTGCAGGTTCTCAAGGCGATCGACCACAACTGGGCCGACACGGTCTTCGGATTCGTCCCGAACACGGCGGAAGTGGCGTTCTACGGGCTCATGTCGGCGTTGCGCTCCGTGAGGCGCGGCGAGGTCAAGGAGGCGATCCTCGACGCGAACCGCAGGGGAGCGCTGACGGAGGCCCTTCTCGACGAGCTCATCCTGCGCAACTGGCCGCGCGCCGAGAAGGTCGTCAGCAAGGACATCAAGATCCGGACCTTCATCGGGCAGGAGTCCATGAGGAACGAGCTCGTGAGCCACGTGTACGACATAACGTACGGATCGGTGCGGCCCGGGGTGGACAACCTGGTCTGCGTGGACGACTCGATCGTGCGCGGGACGACGCTGCGCCGCTCGATCCTCAGGATCCTGGCGCGCCTCAACCCGAGGAAGATCGTGATCGTGTCCACGGCGCCGCAGATCCGCTATCCCGACTGCTACGGAATCGACATGTCGGAGATCGGGAAGTTCGTCGCGTTCGAGGCCGCGGTCGACCTCCTGAGGGAGAGCGGGCGCACCGAGCTGCTCGGCGAAGTCTACAGGTCGTGCTGCCAGGAGGTCGAGCGCAAGGGGACGGTCAACCATGTGCGCAGGATCTACGAGGCGTTCACCGCGGAGGAGATATCGGCCCGGATATCGAAGCTCGTGAGGCCCCCGCACACCGACTGGCGCGGGGACATCGAGATCATCTTCCAGACTATCGAGAATCTCCATGCGGCCGTGCCCCTCCACGCCGGCGACTGGTACTTCACGGGCCACTACCCGACCGCGGGGGGGTTCCGCGTGGTGAACAAGGCCTACATGAACTACTACGAGAAGAACGAGGGAAGGTCGTACTAGGGGCCGCGCCATGTCGCTCTCGTACGAGTCATCGGGCGTGCGGTACGGGCCCCTCGACGCGTTCAAGCGGGCCTGCCAGAAGTCCGCGCGGACCACGATGGACCTCCTGGCGGCCCATGGCCTGCGCGAGCCCGCGGGCTCGCGGGGCGAGAGCGCGTTCCTCGTGGAGGCCGAGGACCACTACCTCGCCCACGTCGAGGAGGGGCTCGGCACCAAGAACCTCGTGGCCGACGCTGTCCAGGCCGAGAGCGGGCGGTGCCATTACCGGGCGATCGGCATCGACACGGTCGCCACGATCGCGAACGACCTGGTGACGAGCGGGGCGCTGCCGATCGCCGTCGCCATGCACGCGGCCGTGGGCAGCTCCGACTGGTTTGCGGACGAGCGGAGGGCAAGCGAGCTTGTGGCGGGATTTGCGGAGGGATGCCGCGCGGCCGGCGCGGTGTGGGGCGGGGGCGAGACCCCGGCGCTCAGGGGCATGATCGAGCCCGCGACCGTCGTCCTCGCCGGGTCGGCGATCGGGCGCATCGCCCCGAAATCGCTCCGGATCACGGGCTGCGTCGAGGACGGGGACGCGATCGTTTTCCTTGCGTCCTCGGGCGTGCAGACGAACGGGCTCACGCTCTGCCGCAGGATCGCGGAGAGCCTGCCGGCGCGCTACGCCACGCGCATCGAGGGAGGCCTGACCCTCGGCGAGGCGCTCCTGGCGCCCTCGACCCTCTACGTCGCCTTCGTCAGGGAGTGCCAGCGTCGGGCGATTCACATCAAGTACGCGGCGCACGTGACGGGCCACGGCTGGCGCAAGCTGATGAGGCTCGAGGAGCCGTACGTCTACGAGATCACGGCGCCGCGCCCGCAGCCGGCCATCTTCCGCTTCCTGATGGAGGCCGGGCCCGTCGACCCGCGGGAGGCGTATGCGACCTTCAACATGGGGATCGGCTTCGCGGTGTACGTCGCCCCGGCGGCGGCGCAGGCCGCCCTCCAGGCGGCGCGGGCCACCGGCTACGATGCCTGGGTCGCCGGGAGCGTTCGCAGGGACGGGAAACGCAAGGCGGTCTCAATTCCGTCGCTCGGCCTTGAATTCGAGGGCGACACGCTGCAGGTGAGGTGATTGCGCCGGGCGCCATTGTCACGGACGAATGGCAAACGGATGGCGGGGCGTGAAACTTTGCCCCAAATTGCGCTTTGGCGTTGCAACTGCTATGGTTGTCGTGAGTCCGTGGGGGCGATTGCACCCAGGGTAATACAACGTCGCACTATGAAAAAGACCACTAGCACAAGAAAGACGCCCGCCCCGGCGACCAAGCAAGCCGCGCCCGCCCCAGTGCGCCCATCCACCGCCGCGTCCAAGGCAAAGAGTCTGGCCGCGCCCGCCCCGGTGGCGCCGCCGCCGGCCTCGCCCGTCGTCATGGCCAAGCCCAAGGCGGCCGGCGTCACCATAACGGCCAAGATCGATGTCGGGTTCGGCAACGCCCTGTTCGTCCGTGGCAGCGGCGCGGGCCTGTCGTGGGGCAAGGGAGCCCTGCTCACCTGCGTCTCGAGCGACACGTGGCGCATCGTCCTGCCGGGCGCCTCCGGGCCGTTTGCCTTCAAGTTCCTCCTGAATGACGAGACGTGGAGCGCCGGCAAGGACTACCTCGCCGGCCCCGGCGACACCGTGACCGTCACGCCCGCCTTCTGACCGGGGAAGGCTTCCGGTCCGGATTGATCCCGACGAGGCGCTCGCCGAGCCGGTGGGCGGTCTCGTCGCGGTCGTCGACTGCGTCGGCCTCGGCCACCACGCACCGTATGTGCACCCTCGAGAAGGGCATCGGCACGTGGAATCCGTCCCAGCTCGGCACCCTCCACGACGACTCGAAGTCCATTCCGACGAGCATGACGAGCGCCTGGGCGCGGCGGGCGACGGTCAAGGCGCCCGGCTTCAACTCGTAGGCCGGCCCCCGCGGGCCGTCCGGGGTGATGCCGACGTCGTTGCCCGCGCGAAGCACCTCGACGAGCGCCGTCGCCGCCTCCTGGCCGAGCCTGCTTGACGAGCCCCTGACCGTGCGGATGCCTACGGCCGCGAAGAAGGCGCTCAGCCAGGCGCCGTCGCGGCTCGCGCTCACGAGCCCGTAGATGGGATGGCCGCTGCGGTAGCGCCTCGCCAGCTCGGAGATCGCGAACAGCCGGTTGTGCCACAGGACAAAGACGATCGGCTGTCCAAAACGCTTTATGTTCCGGACGTCCTCCGCGGGGGCCACAATGCGCAATGTCATCAGCCACATCCGGACGACGGCAGCCAGGAGCACGACTGCGGCGCGCGACCACAAGGGGAGGCGGTGCACGGTTCTGTCGGGGGGCGTGTTCAGCAACGCTCTTGTCTCGCATATCCCGCCGGCCTGTCGAGCCGCATTGACGAACGCGGGTTTTAAGGGCACCGAACAAGTCATGCTGGCCCCGTGCCCCCATCTGCCGCCGCCACGGCCGGGCCTCGACTGGCGGACGCTCAACGCGTTCGCGCGCGGCGACCGCGGGCCGCGGTTCTACCATGCCTGCCTCGAGTACGCGCATTCACTGTGGCGCCAGGGATTCGCGGCAAGGGCGATCCTGTGCATCGACCGCGCCTTGGGCGCTGACCTGAGGGGCGACGAGGCCGTCCTGTCGGAGTGGCCGCTGCCGTACGCGGCCGTGGCCTGGTTCATGAACCAGTGCCCCCGGGGGATATTCATCGGCAACCCGCGGATTCATTTTCAGCATTATGCCGACCGGATGAATGAGCCGCGCAGAGACCAGCGCCGGTGGAGGGCGTGGGCATGCTGGGCGGTCGCCAGGAAGGTCATGCCCGAACTGCCGGGTGACCCAAGGCACAGCGTTCGCATTCCTACGTCCCGGCAAATTGAGGCGCGGCTTCGAAGGCACGGCATTCCAGGCGAGGCCATGCTTTGGAACTCGGTACTGAAGAGCTTGGGCAGGTAAGAAGGCTTGAAGTTCCACCTCAGTTC
>Ga0181523_10000781_pt1 | contig 35713 bp, 35 predicted proteins | sample PEATcosm2014_Bin_43_FD_119752 | JGI IMG/M metagenome (GOLD analysis project Ga0181523, IMG submission 119752) | Peatland microbial communities from MTU Mesocosm Facility, Houghton, MI, USA - PEATcosm2014_Bin05_30_metaG | ecosystem: Environmental > Terrestrial > Soil > Wetlands > Peat | place... | reverse complement strand
TGGGCTTACCATAGTCTTCGTCAAACGAACCATCGTAAACACAGTCAAGGTTGAGAGAATTGATGGATACCACGCCATAGCGAATGCCAGTCTTCTGGTCAACGTTCGACTGGCCTAATCCGTAGTCAATGCCTTTGTAGCTAGTCTGTGTCATATTCAGCCTCGCAGATTGAATTTACTGTGAGGATTATGGCATACATACCAAAACCTGTCAAGCAAATTCGGTTGACAAACCAAAATTATTTTGCTATGCTCAGTATGTGATTGAGAAGATTGGCAATCAAACGATTGGCAGGTATCAGTGTTCATGCGGACATGTAATGAGTTCTCGCAATTTCCCCGTGCGCTGCTCAAGATGCAGGCATGGAGCTGATTACGTCAAAGGCACAACAAAACGTGGCCCAAAGCCTAAACTAGACTCAAAGCGTTCTCCTAAGCCTTCAGAACAGCCGCAAACAGCATTCATGACACTCGGTGAACTAAAACAGAAACTAGCTCTCGACAAGCTTCAGGAGACTGGCATTGGCTTTGTCTCTCCGAAAACTTATGACGACATCGCGGTTATATGCACGCCCGAGCAGCTGGTGGCAGCAACGGCATGGCCGCCTGAGATTTGTTTCCACGGTATTCGGTTAATCAAAAATCCGTTCATTCCAGACGGAGAAATTTATCCGTTTGAAAAATGGGACTAATGAGGGGGACTGGAGGAGAGCGTGAGCGAACTTAGAGGCTTGGACAATTGGATTACCGGTCATTACGGAGAAGATCAGTACCGTAACGATCCGCCTGAGATTGAAGACGAAGGATTGAGCGTTCTTCAGTCAGCGATGGATTACTTACAACCTCGTGCTGACGCTGACGAGGATGAACAGTTCGTCGGAGACTACGAGGCCTTTTCAATCTTGACAATTGCTTACAACGACATCCTTCAAGAATACACCTGTCACTTCTGCGGAAAGCCAATCGCTCGCCGGAAAGACAAGTTCTGTTCACATGGTTGCTATCGCGCAGATCACGAGGGACTTTGAATCTAATCCTCACCCGCGACGGCTTAGAAGTGGATGGGATAAACGCACGAATGAAGGTTTTGCTGGACAAAAAAGGCCGCTTATCGGAGCGGCCCAAAACAAAGTCGAAAGGAAAGTTTATATGGCAAAGCATATCACGAAGTCTCTCGTTGCGAAACGAGAATACTACGACGGAAGACTCTCCGCTATTCCCATCGAGGTACAGTTTTGGACAAAAGTCTTTCTGAACGAACCGAAGAAGATCATTACGAAAACGCTGAAGATTAGGGGAAAACATGACAAGAGCCGAGAGAGAATATGAGCGATCTATAGCGGAATCAGTTGAACGCCCCCGTCAGAATCAGTTTGAAAACAAGCAGCCCCTCGCGCTAAACTCCTAACGTGCCATCACAGACTGCGAAGGGCAAACCACACCGAATTACCACGCGTGAGCAAGCGCTTCGATACTTATGGATCAAGGGCGCCAGGCACGCGCATCGCGCTATCTTGTTGTCGGGCAGGCAGTTATGCGTCGAGGCAACAGCAGCGCACAAGCGAAACGCAGCTGCCAGGCGCCAGCAGCGCGAAACGCTCGCGAAGCTAGGCAAGCAAGGCAGGACCGGCAACACATTCAATAACTAGGCATGGCGGAGAGGACGGTCTTCTCCTCTGCAGCCAGGCAACTGCGGCAAACAAAGGTCTTACGCTGGACTGATACCGTTGTACCTCGCCTAGCAGTGGTATCAGTGCCTTCGAAGTACACACCTGATCGTCCCTAAGACAATGAAAGCAGGCAAGTTCCCCACGGCCGGCCTTCGCGGGTACCCTTAGCCGAAACCGCAAGCCCCCCCGGTCGCTCAGCGGGATAGGGGTGAAGTGCATTTGCGAGCCCCCACGTATTTTTCTGGTGTTTTTTAGTGTCGTTTTTTGCCCTTGACGTGCATGTTGTGCATGGTATACACATCGTACATGCCAGATATAGTGGTGAGGGAGTTGGAGGGGGAGTTGGTGCGGAAGGTGAGGGCGGATGCTGCCATGCGAGGGGAGAGTTTGAAGGAGTGGGTAGTGAGGGTGTGTGAGGAGGCAACGAAACCTAAAGTTGAGGGTCGGCGGCAGGATAAGGCCAGGGGTGAAGGGAGGTTCTCGTGATTCCGCTACTCTTATTTTTCGCTGGGGTTGGGTTGCACATTACGGGGCACTGGGGATGGGGGACGGTGTGTTTTGTCGGGGTAGCGGTGGTACTGGTAGGCAGCTTGTGATCGTTAAGATTGTGACCGAGGCATGGATGTGCACGATCTGCGGGGGTAAGTGGTTGCCGCGGAAGGATGAAGTCAAGAGGTGTGTAAAAAAGGGATGCCGCAAACTGGACAGCTATTCAGGAGCGCCAAGTGGGAAAAACAAAGAAGCATTACGACGACTTGATGAATCAAGAAGTATCGAAATTCTCTGAGCAGGATGTGGATTACCGCCGGTCTGGGGAGGATGAGGATTGCGGCAACTGCATTCATTTTATGGTTCGGAATATCGACCATCTCGGTGTCTGTGAGATAGTTAGGCCGGAAGAGGACGGCATCGATCCAGACTGGGTCTGCGATTTCTGGACTTCAAATGGAAGGGATTTTCCTTTACTGAAATGAATTTGCCAACTTGCCCGAACCATAAGCAATCCGTATCTCTCTGTGCACAAAGCCGGTTGCGCCTGGTCAGCGAAGGACCGCAAGCCTTTTGCTTCATGTGCAACTGTTGTAAGGTGGTCTGGATGGTCACCAAGCCAAAAGTCAAGGAAGAGTCACGCTGGACCAACCAGTGCCGCAGGATCCAGCAGGCTACGGAAAGGGAGCGCGAGATGGCCCGGAAACGGGCATTCTCGTTTGCCAGGGTATGAATCACTGGTTTTTGTGTGACGTGCTCGAAGGGCTGTTCATATTTTTCATGGTATATCTCTGGATCCGTATCAGCGGAAGGAGGAAGTGAATGTCCAAATCAAGGCACAAACGCCGTAAAGTAGTCCGTAAACGCAGGGAGCGGGAGCGCCAGAAGGAGCATCAGCAGCCACCGCCTCCGCCAAAGGAGAAGCCATGAGTCAAATCGGAGCACCACAAAGAGTCATCATCGTTGATCCGGTGTTCGAGCCGGTGCCGGTCAGAGAGGAGCCGAATCGTGAGCCTGTTCCGCAAGAACCCGCCCAAGAACCAGACACTCACCCCGCAAGGACAAGCGGGTTCTGGCGCAATTACATCAGCATTTATCAATAACTTGAATGCAGTTGCCGCAGCACATGCCATTGCCAATCTGAATGCAACTCAGGGCTACGCTCCGGATGATGATCTGGTACAGGAGATTGAGCTCGGTCCAGAGGAAATGTGTGTTCAGGCGATCGTAGGATGGCGCCGGTGGTCAGTAACCATGTTTGGGGACGAATTATTCTCGAATAACGGTACAAAATGGCCGCATTTTGAAAAACTTACAGCCAACTGCCAACTTCGTAATCAATGCCATGGTATCGCCTGCGGATGCGGTATCTACGCTTACAAAGATAGGGTGAGCGCTGCAACGCTGGACAACCGGCCGGAGAAAATCACCCATGTTTGGGGAGAAGTATCATTGTGGGGTATGGTTATTGAGCATAAGGATGGATATCGCGCTCAGTTCGCTTATCCCAAGTCGTTTGTATACACCGGTGGAATTGCGCAACGGATGGCTAATCTCTATGGGGTAAAAGTGATTCCATGATTGTATTTGCAACAACATGCAAAGGTAGAACTGAGCATGTCCAGCGCACCCTTCCCGCCAACCTGAAGAACAACCGACGGCCGGATTCAAAGTTCCTTTTGCTCAACTACAACTCCACCGACGGCCTCATGGATTACATTAACTCCTGTCACAAAGCTGATATAGACAGTGGCCGTCTCGTCGTCTACTCCCACCCTGCTCCGGGGCCTTTTCACGTAGCTCACGCCAAAAACATGGCTGCCCGCCTTGGGGTTCGGGAAGGCGCCGATCTTCTGGTTACCGTCGATGCCGACAATTTTACCGGAGAGAATTTTGATCAGTTCATCGTCGAGAAGTTCAAGGAACCGAATATCTTCTTGTGTCCCAACCACATGGAGATAAAAAGGACTCCCTTCGGCATGGATCGTCCTGCCCGCGGCTACGCCGGACGTTTAGCCGTCCGCTCCCAGGAGTTTATCAAAGCCGGAGGCTACAACGAGACTTACGACGTGTGGAGGGGAGAGGACATCGACTTCAACTTCCGCGCCATCCGTCTTGGCTACCACATGCGCTACATCGACAAACGGTTCCTTGAAACCATCCCGCACAGCTCTGCCGTTCGCTTCAAGGAGTACCCGCATGCCCGCCAGTACGAGTTCCCCGACGCTTGGAAGATTCCTACCTGGGAGACGGATACAGTCGTAAACTACGGGCGATTTGGCCTGGGAGTGGCTACCCGGAACTTCGATACTACCCCGATCGATCTTACGCCAGTGCCCACCCGCATCTTTGGCATCGGCCTACATAAGACCGCCACTACCTCCCTGCACTCAGCCTTCCGTATCCTGGGCTACGACTCCCTGCACTGGGGACAAGGCGAGGCGCCGAAGATCTGGGAAGAAATGAACGTCTCAAACCGGTCTAAGACCTTAGAACGATGGTATGCCGCCTGCGACCTCCCCATTCCCTTGCTTTACAAACAATTAGACAAGGCTTACCCCGGATCGAAGTTCATCCTTACCATCCGGGACGAAACAAAGTGGCTGAGAAGCGTCGAAAGGCTCTGGGATCCAAAGTACAACCCCACCCGCTGGCAATGGGACGTATGGCCGATCTCAAACAAGCTCCACTACGCTCTCTACGGTCGCAAGGACTTTGATTCTCTGACCATGCTCCAGCGCTACCGCCAGCATAACGCCGAAGTCCAGGAATACTTTAAGGACCGCCCGAACGACCTTTTGGTCCTGCATGTTGAAGAAGGTATCGGGTGGGAAAGCCTCTGCCCGTTCCTGGATATACCATTTCCTGTCTCTAACTTCCCCAAGGAAAACGTGACTGCAGAAGTGCCGCATCCATCAGGCTATGATTCGAACTGACCGAGCGCTCGCTATCGACGGCTACATGCACGCCGGGGAAATCGACTGGCTGGCCGAGCAAGCCTCTTGCCACAAGCGCATTGTCGAGATCGGATCATGGACTGGACGCTCTACCCGCGTTCTAGTCGACAACACTCCCGGAACCGTCAGAGCCGTAGACACCTGGCTCGGCTCCCCCGGCGACTTGGACGATGTGGTTGCCAAGAATGGCAGGTGGTGGGCATTTGACCAGTTCCGGCATAACCTCGATGATGCCTTTGAATGGAACGGCGGGAACTTATCCGTTACCTGCGCCGATTCTCTTAAGGCTGCCGCCGATTTTCTCTTATATCAGCCACCCTTCGACATGATTTTCATTGACGCCTGCCATGCTTATCCAGCGGTGTGCGAAGACATCAAGGCATGGTCAAAGCTGCTTGCTCCAGAAGGTCTGCTCTGCGGTCACGACTTTACCCCTCGCTGGTCCGGGGTCATGCAGGCAGTCAAAGAACTTGTCCCCGACTATTGCACCATGGAGAATTGGAACGCGGAGCGGACGATATGGTGGAAACCATCACCGACGCCGGCGCTGATCCTGGCACAGGAGCCGCCGCCGGGGATGGAGGAGGGGGAATGATTACACAGTGGGGATGGGATAGCGACTACGAATGTGATGAGTACCCAGACATCAAGTTTTACTTCGACGGCACGAAGTTAATCGCTCGAAATCTCCATCCACGATTCTTTGTCTATTCTGAGGTAGACTGTCCAGACCTACTCAACAAGAACCTTCTGGAAGTTCACCTCTATAGGGCGGCGCTGAACATAATGCGCCACAAAGACCAGTGGATCAAAGAGTGTGAGGAACGGAACGGGCAACCACCTCCGGAGATGCCATCATCGTAGAAATCCATCCCGGCAAATTCGTCCGCTTTCATATTCTATGTCTTGAATGCGGTAAGGAGTTGGCAGTCGTTCAGTCTGTACTGATGGCTTATCAGAGAACCGGAGAGTACTCAAAGCATGTCTGCGAGTGCGAGATCGAGTATTGTCATTATGAGGCAATCAAGGGAAGGAGATGCGGACTGCACATCAATGAATGATTTGATCGTCATCTTATGCTGCACTTCCCAGCAGGGCACGATGAAGACCTATCTCCGTCAACTGAATGATGCCGGCATCGAAACCCACGTTGAGCCCATCCATGACTTCGAAGCCGCCAACACTCTCGGTGGCCAAGTCAGAGGCCAGAGGGAACTAGCCAAGAGATTCTTCCGCTACCAGAACATCATCTTCACCGATGCTTTCGACGTTGCCTTTCACGGCACAAAGCAGGACGTACTCTCTAAGATCCCGGAGAATCACGTCCTGCAGGCAGCGGAGCGTAATTGCTGGCCTGACCCGAAGTTAGAAGACGGAATGCAAGGCGATACTCCATGGAAGTTTGTAAACGGTGGAATGCTGGCAGGAAAGCCTCACATCATCCTGCGCTGGCTCGACAACATCGAAAAACACAAGTTCTACAATCACAAGCTATGCAATCAGGGGTTCTTCAACTTCCTGCGATACAACCGCGATCCCTTGATCCACATCGACGAAACGACAGAGTTGTTCTACTGCTTGTTCAAAGAAAATCGGGAACTGCAATTCGAGGATGGCTTGCCGATAAACACCGTCTGCAAAACCCGTCCCAACTTCATCCACGCCAACGGCCACTGGTCTACCCAGGCAACCGACCTGCGCCGCGCCAAGAGCATCAAAAATCCACCCCCTAAGGAACCAACAATGACTGACTCAAAAATGCTGTCCGCGGTCGGAATAACCATCGGGCTACCCTTCTGCGGCCGTCCCATCACCCCTCACTGGGCCGTGTCTTTAGCCTGCATGAACTGGCCCTTGAACACCAAGCGCGTCATGCACACCACTCTCGGCCATGAAATCGGGGAAGCACGCTGCGCAACCGTCGAACTGGCAAAGAACCTCCATTCCAAGTACGTTTACTTCCAGGACGACGACGTGGTTACTCCCGCCTTCGCAGTCCGTTCCTTACTGTCAACTCTGGAGAATGCCGACATAAAAACCATGGTTGCCGCCGGGATTTATTGTTCGAAGACTTTACCAACCGAGCCAGTCGTATTCCGTGGAGAGGGACTCGGAGCGTTCTGGAAATGGAAGATGGGAGACATCTTCGAAGTGACAAGCATCGGCACGGGGTGCATGATGATCAACATGGAAGTCTTCGAACATCTGGAAAAGCCGTACTTCAAGACGGTCGACGATGTCGTCAACGCCCAAGAATACACTCAGCAGAACGACGACATGTACTTCTGCGGCAAGGTTCTCGGCGCTGGGTACAAAGTCCTGGCCGACGCTAATGTCCTTTGCACGCATTTCAACTGGGATCCGGAAACACAGGTATTTACTCCCTTCACTCTGCCGGATGATTCTTACCCCATGCGCCCGGTGTCAGACGATGAGCCGCGGGCTAAACGAGCGATGACGCAAGTTGTCTCGATCGAAACAAGAAAGGAAGGATAGTATGCCGATGGTCTGGACTCCGGAACTGAAAGCTAAGGCAGCGGCTACCCGCGCCGAAACAAAACGCAAGAAGGAAGAACGTTTAGCTAAGAAAGAAGCCAACAATGGGAACTCACATGTTGCAACTGTGCCTGATCCTGTTTCTACTGGGAGCGTGGTTCGGGTCGAAGAGAATCCAGTCCCGGTCAGTGCGTTTAATTGGGAAACTGCTTCCCTTCAGGAAATCATCGAACGGCAAGCCTCGATGAAAAACGAGTATGACCGTATCTCGGAAATTGTTTTGCGACGTGCCAACCCTCCGGGAACCACATGGGTTTGTTGGACGGAGGAGCAGAGACGCCTCAAGAACGGAATCGAGATTCCGAAAGCGGTAGCAACCAACTGTGCCCGTACCGGAGCCGACGGCAAGTGGAAGTTCCGGGACGATGGACGCTTCGAAGTCATTAACGGAGTGAGAACACTGCGTCCGGCCTTCTGCTGCAACTCGGCCTGCTTCAGCCTGTATCAAATGTACCGTGGTTTCCGAGCGAGATAGATATGCTATATTCCCGATGTTCATGCGGTAGAAAATTCGAGGAAGAGACTAGAGCGGAAGAAGTTGTTGCACTTTTGCTCCACACACAGAGAATTCATCCAGAGAGATTTTTTTGGCTGTTAAGGAAACTAGGAAATATGTATGGGGAAGATGGACTTCCAACCAGCAGTCATTTGGAAATGTTGTACGATATCCAAGAATCCGTTTGATGTTCAATGGTTGTGCGCTTGTTGCCATGGCAATGAGAGGAGGCGACATTGAATTTGGATAGAGTTCGCATCTTGATGTCTCGACTTGAAATTAAACATAGGGACGAAGGCATCTCTGTTCCATTTGTGTTCAATCCCAATCAATTAAAAGCGCACAACATAGTCAAGGAGCATTATGCCAAATATGGATCGGTGAGGGTGGTAATTTTGAAAGCCAGAAGGGTAGGCATGAGCAGTTATGTAGATGGTCTTGCCTTAGCTCATTGTTTAGCCCGACCGCAAGCCCACGCCTTGATCGTCGCTCACTTAAAAGACGTTGCCGACAAGGGATTATTTCGCGTGCCTCGTGATCTTGCCGTCTCCCTGAATGACCGGATGCCGGGAGCGTGCGATGTGAGAACCCGTAGTATCGTGTTCCCGCACACCAAGGGAAACTCCAATCTCGACATCGCCACTGCCGGAAGCGTAGGCGCCGGTCGCGGCCTGACCTTATCGTTCTTGCATCTCTCGGAAGCCGCCAGTTACCCCGGCCAGAAATCATTCTTGGCCATTTTACCCAGCGTCTCAAAAGCCCCGGACACGGTAATCGCCCTTGAATCCACCGCGCAAGGCCGTACCGGAATCGGTGAAACCTTTTACAATTACTGGAACGGCGCGAATACTTCCGGATCCAAATGGAACGGCTTTACTCCCATCTTCCTCTCCTGGCTGGATGATCCGACCTGCCACCGACCCGAGCATGAAGCGGAAGATGCTCCCGCCACCGAATTTGAACGGGAACTAATGGCAAAGCCCTACAACGCTTCACTCTCCCAAGTCGCATGGATGAGAATGGTCCTTGAAGGCGAATGCGAAGGCTCGGAACTAATGTTCGACCAAGAGTACCCAATTTCCCCCGAGCGTGCATTCATTGCTACCGGCGACCCGGCATTCACCGCCGGCGAAATTCGCTATGCCATGCAGACCAAGGAGAAACCCCTTAAGCGCGGGAACTTCGAGCGTTCCGGAAAGGGAGCGCAGTTTGTTCTTAACCCTCGCGGAAAGTGCCTGCTCTACGAGGAAGTGAAAGCGAACTGCACTTACTACGTAGGCGTAGACTGCGCCCGCGGCATCGAGATCGATTCCGGTAAAGCTACCGGTGACTTCGCTTCTTACATGGTGTTGAACGGCACGACCGGAGATATGGCCATGCAGTTCTCCGACTGGGTAAACCCGGTTGAGATGGCAAAGCAGATTGATGCCGCCGGCCGTTACTACAACCAGGCCATGATGAATATAGAGTTGACCGGAAACCTGGGTCTGTGGTGCCAGCAGGTTTTGCGCGACGAGTATCAATACCCCAACTGGTACATGTGGAAAGGCAAGGACGATAAAATCTGGGGCAAGCGCAAGCCGCAAGCGATGGGCTGGGAAACAACTTCTCGCACCAGAGACTTGCTGCTCTCAACTTTCCGAGCGAAGTTGCATGACGGAATGAAGAACATTCCCGGTGGCCTTCGGGTAAAGGATGAAGAATTCTGCCGCCAGATGGACCTGATGACCATGGCCACGGGAATGCGCTGGGAGATGCAGCACGGTCACGACGACGTGTTCGTAGCCGGATGCCTTGCGGTAATCGCTTGCTCGCAGTATCCTCCAGCCAACATTCTGCACTTCAAGGCAAGTACATTAGACAAGGACAAATCCGGTCATCCCGCCATTAATAAGCTGAAACCCCAACAGGACTTGGCGCACGCTCTCTGGATGGATCAGCGCATGATCTTGAAACCACAAAAGAAATTCTGCCGCAGTGTTATGTTGCCTTTATGAGTAAACCACAAAGAAATACGATTCCACATTCCACCCTGAAAAGTACATCGATTCGTGGTCGCCCAGACAAAGTAAAAATTGGCCCATACATGTACACGATAAGATGGATCACTGGGAAAGAAATGCATGAATTCGGCCACCATGACAATCATTTGCTTATCATGGATATTCGTGAAGATGTAGCGCCGGGACAACTGAGAGTATCATTGCTACATGAAATCATGCACGCCATCTGCGCTTTGGTGTACGCTTCCGATGAAGACGTGGATGTCTCGGAGGAAGTCTGGATTTCCAGATGCTCCCCAAATCTCTTTGCTGTACTCCAAGACAACCCTATGGTTCGAAGATTTCTGTTTGGAAAGTGATACTTATGCCCCCTACTGACACCACCCCACAATCAGTCAACCGCTACTTCAAGCGCCTGCTTGCCGCACTCACCTTACTGGCTGGAGGGGAACTTCATATCCCCCTGAAAGCGCTTCGACAAGTGGAAGCAGAGGATCATCCGCAAGCGTTATTTGAGGACACCGATGGGGAATCGGACGAACTCGTGATAAGATTTGGGTCAAGAAACTCCGCGATCTATACGGTGGAGCCTGAACCATGCCTCGATTCAGCGAAACCCCGGTCAGCGAGCTCGCAAACAATCCCATCACCCGACCCCTCACAGCCACTGAGGGGTCGCCCTCCTCTCACAGTCGAACAACTGAACCAGATGGAGAGAATCATCCGGCAAAAGAAAGCGGTGGCGAATCTAAGGCGTTCAGCCGAGCAGAAGAACTCATCCGATCAATCGGAACCGAATTTTCCCGTCTGAGGAAAGAGAACCGGTCGGGAGCGTGGGCTGACTTGGAAGACAAGATTGCAAAATCCGGGGACGTGCTGATCGCAAGCGGCATGATTTCCTCGAAGGATTGGGTGGGAATGCTGATCGACATCGAACAGTTCCGTAAGGCAGAAGGCGGCACCGCCGAGTCTCCCGGCGATGCGATTGCAAAATGGCTCTCAGAAAAAGAGCCCAAGAAAGCTAAGAAGGCGAAGGTCCAATAATGCCGAGATTCGTTGGCTACGATGTAGTGACGGAAAAGAAGTCCTCCGCTGCTTATCAGAATCCCGATAAATCCATCTCCCGCCAACTGGACGAACTGGAACGCATCTCCCGCACGGAACGAGACAAGCATCTTGGGAAAGACTACTTTGACGAGATCAAGTCTTTCTACGATCTTGATGACACCCGCGGCGGCATCATCAACACCTTCCGTCCCCAGGTAATGATTCCACAGCTTCAAACCCTGGTCTTAAACGAAGCTACCGACATCACCGACGCCTCCATCAAGGTCTACATCACCAACCAAGGCAAACGGGACGAAGCGAGAGAAAAGTATTACCAAGCAAACTGGAGCCAGGGATGTTACAACAACCGGGTCCTCGAATCGATCATCTGGGCCATGTTGACTAACCTCGGCTACCTCCAAGTAGGTTTCTCGCCATCGGCTCGCCGCGGCAAAGGAGTGACGTGGCTTGAATCACGCGATCCCGAGACGGTGAATCCCGATCCCTTCTGCAAATCCGATTCCGACTGGTCCTGGGTACAGTGGTGGGATTGGATCTATATCGATGAAGTCCGCAGACGATGGCCGGAAACCGGAAAGCTGGTCAGGCCCCGCTATTACTCCGGAAGCGCCGATCCTTACGGCCAAGTCGATACCACTCTCGACTACCCGGAATACTCTCCACTCTCCAATCAGGGAAACGAGCCGGAGAAGAAAATCTTCCGCGACAATCGCGTTCGAGTCCGAACTACATTCTTATTTGACAACACGAGAGAGAAAATTGCGTCCTTTGCTGGTAGTGATGCTGAAGCTCTGCGTCTGGTTCATCCTCGTTTTGGGTATAAGTACCCGGACGGGCGCTGGATAACCGACTGCAACGACATTATCCTGTCCGACGGAAACAATTGGTGTCCGCAGTTGCCGGATGACGAACGTGGAACCTTCCCGTTGGTCCGGGTTGCAGCCATGCCCACAATCGCTAATTTCTGGGGACCAGCTCCCATAGACCTGTCGCGCAGTCTGCAGAATCTAGGGGAACGAATTTACACGCAGTTGTTTGAGAATATAGTCCGACTCAATAACGGCGTGATCGTATTTCGGGAAAATACGGGGATTGATCCGAACTCTATAGGCTGGCTCCCCGGAGAAATTGTGGTCATCAAAAACAACTCTGATCCGCCGGTAGTCATCAACCCGCAACCTTTACCCCAGCACATGATTACCGTACCTGCTTCGCTATTCTCCCTGCAAAAAGAGTTGCAGGGATTTTCCGAGTCGAGGCAAGGTCAGTCAGGCGGCGGCAACGTTTCTCCGGACTTGTTCGATGCAACCCTCTGGCAAAGCCATTATATGACCCGTCTCCGCGGACGACTGCTCTCGGAATCCTTGCAGCGTCTCGCACAGATCGTGTGGTACGTGGATGCCCGCTACAAGAGCATTGCAGACCGCGTGTTTGTTCCGAACGCTGGAAAGAACGAGCCGCAGTCAGCCGAGTGGGAACCGATCAATAGCGATTCGCTCGATGATTACGACGCGCATCTTGACCCAGGTAGCCTGCAAGTCGTGAGCGCAGGCGCAATGCGGTCGGTGATTATGGCACTATCAAAGACTGGCATGATTCCGACCAAGACCGTACTCGAAACATTCTCCATTCCACAAGCAGGGGAACTTGCAGATGAGAACTACCAGGAAAAGGCTCTTGCTGCGATGGGGAAATTACGTAAACCACGCTAGATTGCAGGTAAGATTATGAACGATCTTGTATGGGTTCCACTTTCGGTGATTGCCACTGAGTACCATCGGGATGTTGAAACTATCCGACGGTGGGTTCATAGCGGCCTACTTGTACAGGTCGGGTTTGTCGTTCGCAAGGACTTAACCGGCTATTGGAGCGTCGGAATCCCTCCAGAGATCTATTCCACATTCTCCACACGCGCCACTCCTGTTGTTGTAAACATGCATCAATCTATGTAGTTAATCAAACTGTGGAACTACACGGCTACCCTGAACTTGCCGGCCATCAGTTCGAGATTCTACGTCTTGAATCGATGGGCGAGCAGTGGTTCGCTCAATTCGCGGTAGACGGCAAGCCGTATCCGGCTTTTTTCGAACCGAAATCCAATGTCCATCACATGCTGGAGGATGAATTTCTGGCATACATGAAGTGTCAATCGCTCACGATGATGGCTTACGTCGAGCAGAGAATGGGGCACGCATGAAACGATCTACCGGCGGCAAACTGAAACGCTTCCCTCCACACAAAATGGGCGGGAAAAAGCCCGCGACTCGCATGTCTAGACGCGTGAAACGACATTAGTTTTTACCGGAGTTGCATTGCTCTGTAGCCGCAAGGCTATCGTGGCAACTTCAGAAAGGAGCTGAAATGATTCCCACTAACGGTGAGATGAAATTCAAGCGCGGTGGCCGTCGCCACAAGCGGAAGTAGTCAAGGCAAGACCAACTGAGTGTGGGCGGTTAATCCGGGGTGGTGCAACCGCCCTCACTTATTCGAGGAAATATGGCAAAGAGCGACATCTGGAAGAATATTGAGGGCCTGCACAACAACAGTCCATTCGAGGACAAGTCCGAGACTGACCGCTTTACCACGCTCAGCCCAGCCCTCGAAAGTTTCGAAGGCACCAACCTTGCCGACCCACCGCCCTTTAACGGCTCGGTTCCCCCGAACACGATCAATTTGCTTCCCCCGATGGAAAAACCGGGGAAGAGAGGATGGAGGTAAATCATGGCTAAGAAATCTGGTCAGTATCCGGATCTCTACGGTTCGCCAACGAAGGCATTGCCGGACATTCTAGGTCCGCTGAACATTGACGAGGAGGGCGACAAGTGTGTCCCTCGCAATGACATGAATGAATTCCCGAGGGCGGATGGCACTATAGGGCCTGACCCGATCGGCCTGTTCATCAAAGGCGGTAAATAAGTGGGAAGTCCCGGCGGAATCGGCCCAATGATTATGGCAGCGTTGCAGGCTAGAACTGCCGCAGGTGGTGGACCGTCGGGACCGCCCGGAATGCCGGGTGGAGGGGGTGATCCGAGTGGAGGTGACCCCGGAGCACAGTACGCGCAGCAGGTAGCGCAGTTGAAAGGCGCCGATCCAGGAATGCTGCTGCAAGAGATGAAGGCAATGAAGCAGAAATGCGCCGTGCTCATGGTCCAGAATCTAGAAAGACTTCCGAACGTCAGCGGCCAACTCTCGAAGTTGATTCCGATGTTTGACCGCGTAGTCAAAGAAATCAGCCAGGCCCAGAACGTGAATTCAGCAGTCCGCCAACCGCTCGGCATCGGGGCAGCACAGCCTCAGCCGGAATCCCCTAACGCTACAGCACCCCCGGGAGGTATGTGATGAATTTAGAGCAGATTTTGCAGGACAAAAGTACGTTCACCGACAACATCGAGTTGACTATTGGGACCGAGAAGGTAACCCTCGGCCAGTTGCGCGATCTTTCCTCAAAGCAGCAAAAAGAAATCTCGGACAAGATTGCCGGGGCCGACCGGCGCGAGGCTGAAGCCCGCGATACCGCAATGAAAGCCGCCAATCTTCTCTCGGAACTCGAAAAAGCCCGCGAGACGCTGACCGCGAAACGAGAACAGCCGCCCACTCCCGACGACTTCGAGAAAGAAGAGTTTTGGAGTCCGGTACGCGCCCGTCTTGCTACGGAGCAGAAAGAACGCGAAGAATTGAAAAAGTCGCTTGACGGTATTTCCAAGAGCTTGGAGCGGGCAGCGACCATCTGGGCTCAGGAACGCTGGCAGGGCCAGTACAAAGAAGTCGCTCCCCGCCTCAAGAAAGTCGAGCAGTACAAAGACTGGGACTACAAGAAAGTCCTCGACTACGCAACCGAGCACAGAGTCATGGACGAATACGGCTTCCCATCCATCGAGAAAACGGTCATGGAATTGACCAAGGCAAACGACATTGAGACGATCCGTAAAGAAGCATACGAAAAAGGGAAAAACGATGCCGCCAAGCGCAACCGTCTCGACAGCCAGCCGCGTCCCTCGTCCGCGAGCGGAGGACGACAGCCAGCCGACAAGAGCGCGGTACAGGAAGTTGGGCTTGAGGGGTTGGGAGACGATGCGATGAACGATCCCGAACTTATGGAGATGTTTGCGCAGATTCAGAACGGCGGTGAGGTCCAATGAGCATCCGGGGTTTACTTGATCGGGCTTTACGCTCGCACGGAATCACGCTCAACGCGGTTGAACTGAATGGCGTTAGCGCTGACCTCGATGCCTATGTCACGAGTCTTAATTTGGGACAGCCGACTGTGACACAACCGGGGTTGATTCCAGTAGTTGGTCCTCCCCCACCGGTTCAAGTGCTTGCAGAAGCAGCAGGAGTGCAGTGGAAGAAACGACGGTGGCAATGGAAGCAAGATGCAACGCCAACTGCCGAGACAAAGAAAGTTTAAGGAGACAATATGTATTCAGTGCTACGGTGGTTAGTTCAATTCTGGGTTAACCAGATCATCAATGCTATAGCGCCGCAGATGGCAGGAGTTACAGGTACCGGTATTCAGTCGCCGCCAGCACTGATGCAAAACACGCTGGACGCCCTTGTTCAGAAGAAAATTGCGCCATTCATGGCCGACATCGTGAACAAGCCATCGCCCACGCACTGGGCGCTGCAGCGTTCCGGCAAGCACGTTACCGGAGGCGCCCTGATCTTCCCGCTGTTGACGGCGGAAGATCCCGCAGGCGGCGCGTTCTATGGTGACCAGAACCTGAACACCAGCGTGTTCGATCCGGTCATCCCGGCAGAACAGCAATGGCGCTTCTACTACCAGAACGTAGCCATTGCCACGACTGACATCATCCTCGGCTCGGGCGGGGCATCGGCCATCGACATCGTGAAGGCCAAGATGCAGATCTGCGCGGCATCTCTGCTGCCGAAACTGGCCAGAGCGAACTGGGGCATTTATCCGCAGAACACCTCGATCGACATTGACAACATTCCCAACTGGATTGGCACGCAGGGCAACACCATTGCCGGCGTCAACCGGGCTACTTATACGGCATGGAACCCGGCAGCCGCGGTAGCAAACGGCGGCGGCGCCCTGACCATTGCCAACTACGAGAACTTGTATCAGTCGGTAACCTACGGCTATGACGAGCCGGATACCTTGGCACTGAACAACTACGATTACGGGAAGTTTAAGACTCAGTTCATCCAGGTAGCGGCGGCGCCGGGATCGGTCATCCGCATGAACGACAACATTACCGACAAGGAACCCGCTCAGCTTGGCTTGCGGTATCACTTCCGGGTGGATAACGCGGTGGTGTTGGCCGATCAGTACATAACGGCCGGAGTCGGATGGTTGTGGAACTCGAAGTACATGTGGATGAACTACCACAAGAACGGCTACTACATCATCCGTCCGTGGCTGATGTCGAGTTCGCAGGAAGTCATTGCCAGCCGTGTCGTAGTGGCTGAGAACTTGACCAACGTTCGCCCGCTTAGTGCGGGAACTGTAACAGGATTGTCGTAGCACAAAGGAGAAGGAATTATGAGCTGGGTTAACAGACTTCAAAGCATGGTCAACGGTCCTGGGATTCCTTTCCAGAACGACACTCTGTTTCAGTCAGTGGCAAACGCTCTGGCCAGTGGATCGAATACCGTCACTCTCAGCGGCTTGACGCCTACCATTTCGAAGGGCTTGATCCGCATGAAGATTTACGGCGCGGCGACCAGTCCCAGCATGACTATGCTGCAAGCCACTCTGTCCGATGGCCTGGAATTTGTTACCGTCTACTACAACTGGCCGGGAACGGCCCTGACTTTGGCAACAGCCGCTGGCGGCACTTCGGTTGCCACTGATGGCGCCATGACTTCGGGAACCAAGGTTCTGACTTCGGCTTCGGCAAAGTTTACGTCTGCCATGGTCGGACAGAACATTTACATTCCTTCCGCGGGCGGCACAAGCGGAGCGATTGCCCTGTTGACCACGGTTGCCAGTTTCCAGAGTGCCGGCACAATCACTCTGGCGGCAGCGGCTACGAGCACGGTCACGGGCGCAACCATTACCTTGGTCGAGTCCTACTACACGGCCGGATCCGCTACTGCTCCTGCTGGGTTTGACGTGGTAGTCCCGTTCGAAGTGGACATCAACGTTACCCGACTGGATGTGACCGAAGTCGGGGTCGGCAGCGCGATCATGGACTTGGAGATTAGCGGCACTACGTAGACTGTAGCCATGTTGGTGAACCTCTGGCGGGCTTGGGCTTCGGCTCACCCGCCATTTTTACAAGGAGTGAAATAGGGGGGTTTCTGGTTGATCGAAATCGTCCAAAGCGATAACTGGGGATTCGCTAGCGATTTTGGTGTGCTGACCCCACTTCAGACGACAGCTAACTATGCTGCGACAACTCTGGCTGGCGATCTGCTGGTCGCTATCGTTGGTATCACTACCTTCGGACCAGGCGATGTTACCCCAGCCGTGAATAGTATCTCGACGCCGGGATTTACTTGGACGTTGGCGGCAAGTGCGATTTGCCCAACCACGACAATCGGTCCCAATTCCAGCCAGACTCTAATAGCAATCTATTACATCGAAAGCGCAGCTTCGATGTCTTCTGTCGTGGTCACGACCGTAGTCAGCAACTTGACAGGAACAGCAACAAGCGATGATTCAATCACAATTGACTTGATCGAGGTGAGCGGAGCGGAAGCGTCTGGAGTGGTGGATACTGAGCAGACAGCAACTGGCAATAGTCCGACCCAAGATGCCGGGAACTTAACCACTTCACAAAGTGATTTCATCCTAGTGGTTGGTTCAACCGGTCAAGATTGGCCTAATGCGACAAATGCGGCTGGGTCTGGGTATACGTCGCTTGATTTCACAATCGCGGATAATAATTTCATCGATACTCTGCAATACCAGATCACCTCTTCCCTGGGAACATTTCCTACCGCTTTCGCTGCCGGGAGCACGGATGGCAATTGGGCGGCTGTAGCGGTCGCATTCAAAGGTAGCGCAGGAACTCTTCCGCCCACTGTCATCAGTGTTGTTCCACCAAGCGGACCAATTGCAGGCGGGACGGCGGTTACCATCACTGGAACGAACTTCGTTTCTCCAGTAACCGTTTCGTTCGGAGGAAATGCTCCGACAAGCGTCGTTGTCGTTTCCGGTTCCAGCATCACATGCGTCACCCCGGCGCACGCGGCGGGGCCAGTCACGGTCAGCGTTACTAGCCCATTCGGGATAGGGAGCCTTGCAAATGGCTATACCTACATTGCTCCAGAACTAGAAGTCTCGCCATTAACGCTAAGTTTTTCGGTTTTGCAAGGTAGTTCTAACCCGGCATCTCAGAATGTTGCGGTATCTAACGGGACAGTTGGTGTCCTGAATTGGGCAGTCACTTCCGATTCGGCTTGGCTAACGGCGTCTCCGACAAGCGGCAGTGGAGCAACGAGCGTAGCCGCGAATGTTTCGATTGCTGGGATGACATTTGGCACCTATACCGGGCATCTGACATTCACCGCTTCAGGCAGCGCGACTAACACCCCGAACACCGTGACGGTGACGTTGGTCATCACATCCCCGATTCTCGACGTGACTCCACTGGCTTTGAGTTTCAGCGCAACGGAATACGGATCGAATCCGGCTTCGCAAAATGTCAGCGTCTCTAATGCTGGGCCGGGAACCTTGATCTGGTCAGTGAGTTCCGATTCCGCATGGCTCACACCATCACCCACCAGTGGAACAAATACGGGGACCGTAGCGGCTAACGTCTCAATTACAGGGTTGGCGGTCGGAGGATACACGGGTCGTCTGACATTCACGGCACCCGCTCAGGAAGATTCTCCGCAAATCGTAGTAGTGACTCTTACTGTAACGGCTCCAAGTCCTGCCATTCTGGATGTCAGTCCCTTGGCATTGTTCTATTCGACAACGGAAAGTGCCGGAAATCCGACTTCGGAAACGGTTAGCGTATCAAATGGCGGGCCTCCACAGCCCATGCCGTTCACCGTCAGTGGGATGTCTTCATGGATTACAGTTTCTCCGAATTCTAGTGACGCAGGTTTTTCGGCTGTTTCGCTCACAGTCAGCGTGAACATTGCTGGGCTCGGCATCGGAGTTTACTACGGGAGTTTCATCGTAACCGCGTCCGGGGCAGAAGATTCTCCGCAAATCGTAGTAGTTACTCTTACTGTAATGGCTCCAAGTCCTCCGCAACCGTATCAATCAACGTGTTCCGATACTTTCAGCCAAACGGTTCCGCCGTTATGTGCGGATTATGTGCAAACAATTCAACCTAATCTGCTTACTCCACCTAATCTGCTTACTCCAACTTATCTCGTTGACACCTCCGGCCAGCAGTGGCAGCTTGCTTGCCAGGACAATGGGCAGATAACGACATCCAAAGTGTCGGGGCAGGTTGCCGTCCCCTCTATCCTACTAGAAGACCAGAACGGGATGGAGGCATGGCAGTTGGCCATTATTCCAAACCCGCCTCCGTTTGGATATTGGGGGGAGCCATATCTTACGCTGGCCGTCAGTCCGTACAGCGGATTCGAATTAGAAGACGGTTCGGGTGTCATTCTGTTGGAAAGCGGAGACGTACTCATACTAGAAAGTAGTACCTAATGGCAAATACAAAAATCTCAGCACTAACATTAGGCAATCCGGCGCAATCGGGCGACCTGCTCCCTATCGACAGGTCAGGCGCGAACTTCTCTATTACCGCAGGCAGTGTTGCGTCTCTCGCCGGGGCGATACTCTCGATCGAGTACATCGTAACCAATTACGGTTGTGTAGGCAACGGCAGTACGGACAACACCGTTGCTATGAAAGCACTGCTAACCACGATTGGTAGCACCGTGGCAACCATCTGCTTCCCCCAAGGCACGTTTGTACTGGGTACATCAGGCTCGCCCGCAACTGGTGTCACGTTCCCAGCCAACATCACGTTGGACTTCACGGCGGGTGGTTCAATCAAAGTCACCACCGGAGATACGGTGACAATCGCTGGACCGGTTATCGCCGAAAGGCAACAGATATTCAATAATGCCACCGCTACTTTGGGCACCATCTCGTTCGCAGGCAACTACAAGACCAGCACATTCTTTCCCGAATGGTGGGGAGCGCTTGCAAACGGAAGTAATAACGATCTCGCAGCATTGCAAGCGTGCTCGAATGCGATACTTACCATCCAATCTATCAGTTGTGGTATCGTGTCACTCAGTTCCGGTAACTACCTCCTAGGTAGTGGAACTTGGGAGATAGGCAATGCAGGTAACCCTCAGAACCACATCGCCATCATGGGCACGGCAGGCGGCGCAGGTGGCACCCAACTCATCAGTTATAATACGGGTACCACCCCAGTTATCTACCTCAATAACACAACCAACTGCCAGATTAAGGATTTCACTCTTCAAGGTCTCAGCATCACTGACGGCATTGGTTTCGCCATGGGCGGTGGAGCAAGCACGGGATTAAACACCGCCAACATCGAGTTCACCAACGTCGGTGTTGTTGATTTTAACCACGGCTGGGACTGTTCTGGCGGCCTAGGAACCTCTGCGTCAATCACGCTGTCTACATGCATCATGTACTACTGCACGGCTGGCGTCTTCGTTGACAACGACAATGCTCTGGCGATAACACTCATCAACCCCACGATATACTTTTGTACCGTGGGCGTTGATTGCGGCACTTCTGGTGTATCTATATACGGCGGTGCAGGTTCCCACAACGGGACGGACATCTCCATCACCAATTTCGGTGTAAACGTCATCAGTCAGTTCTACAGCGAAGTGGCTGGGATGTTCCTGAACCACACAGGCAGTGCAGCGTGCATGACGACCGTGGAGAACTGTCAAGTCGATGCATTAACTGGCGGGAATACTACCCCAGCCATCAGCATCTTCCAAGGCTCGGTCACTGTAAGTAACTGCCTCTTGATGGGCACAGTTGTAATGAGTGGCCCAGGCGTCATCCTGAACTTGGTCAACAACCAAATATGCGACGCGAGCAACACGTACACAGCCACGGCTACGCCTGCGGGCATGGGACCAGGTTTCCGATGTTCTGAAGCAGGTGGAGTGTTCAACTCCACCAACAACATGAACATCACCACCCCCGGCTTCAACCCTGTGGTTAATAGTCAGGCGGACCTAAGTATATGGCCGTCGGGCAGAGGGCTTATTACCGTTGGCAACATTGCCAGCATGACAGGCTACGGCCAAGGTGCAGCACTGACCGTCTCGTCCAATACTATCTCACCGACATCATATGCTCATCACGTCGGTAGCGGGCTGATTAAGACCATTGCACTACCGGCTGACTCCTATACAAGCGTCCAACCTAACCAGTGGTTCGTCGCTATAGCAGACGGCACGTTCTCTACGGATACGACTAGTAACATCGCACTCGCCATCAACGCAACGGTTGGTCAAGTTGTCCTGTTCGCCTATGACCCCGGCACAGGGCTGTGGTATCCGTCATACGTCAATCCGAATTTTGCCTCTATGGGGCTAAGTCGTACATCGCCCGCACTGGTAGCACATACAGGGGCGGCAATGAGCAGTTCCGTGGCGTCCCTAACCACATCAGCCATCAACACCACGGGCTCAAACCTGCTTGTCGTGGCGGGAAACTGCCTCTACAACACTAACCTTGTCGTGACCGACAGTTTTAATAACACATGGCAGGCACTTATATTGTATGGGAACACGGGAACTGGGACATACTTTACCCAGATATCCTATTGCTACAGCCCTACGGTTGGTGCTGGTCACACGTTCACCCTGACACCTGCTGCTGGTGCTGGCTACTACAGCGACATGGAAGTGCTTGCCTTCAGTAACATGACTGCTGGCAGCACCGTCTATCAAGCATCATCGACCGCAGGGAACCATAACACCTCGTCCGCAACACTCCAACCGGGCAGTGTGACACCCGCTAATACCGGCGATTTAATCATCACCGCTCTATCTACGAACGAGTACTATACGAACATCAGCATCAATGACGGCTTCATCATCACCGACCGCCCAGAAGCAACAAGCCAATGGGTAGCGGGTGCAGCAGCGTATCTGGTCACCACAAGCACAAACGCAGTCAACCCTACGTGGTCTACCGGCCAATCGGGGGGTAGCCAATCAGCGGCCATAGCGGTGTTCAAGTCTGCTCCCTCTCTACCGACCTTCACAGGTTCTCTGGGGAATGGCACAACTGCGGCTACACAGGCGGCACTTGATGACTCCGCACTGGTCGCAACCACTGCATATACGGACTCTGCCGTAGGTGTCGAAACTTCACGAGCGGAAGCAGCGGAAGCGTTGAAACTCCCCCTCGCGGGCGGCACGATGACTGGTGCGATAGAAATGACCAGCGGGCTCGCCATCAATTGGAATGCGGACTCTGGCATCTCCCGCCTCGGTGCGGCATCTCTTGCTATCGGCAACGGGACTGCTGGGGATTACTCGGGCAGTCTGAGACTCACTGACGTTTCGGTGTTGACCAACAATGCATCTAGCCCAGCAATGTTGAATGTACAGAATACCAACAGCGCTGCCGAGACATACATCGGTGTTCTGAACGACTTAGGCTCCGGCATATATGTGGGCATTTGTGGGTCTACCTATGCCATCTCTACGTTCAGAAACGCAGCGTTGTTTGGCGTGGACGCTGGCACAAGCGCAGCCACGTCTTTCATCATCAGCACGAATACTAACCTATCAAGTGGCGGGACTGCACCAATCTCTTTCGTTGCTGGCGGCTTCTCAGTAACCCCGCAACTCACAATCCAGCCGAGTGGGGCAATCCAAATCGGCGGGTCAGACACCTGCATCTCTCGCCTCGGTGCTGCTTCTATAGCAGTCGGCAACGGGACTGCTTCTGATGTTTCTGGAAGTTTGTCGCTGAAGACTATCCTGATGACAGCATCCGCTGGTGCTCCAACGTCCGCAGGGACAGCAGGAACCGCTGGACAGATTATCTACTATAGCGGGCTTGCCTACCTCTGCACGGTGACAGGTTCAGCAGGTTCTGCGACATGGAACAAGTTGAATCTAACAGCGGTATAGGAGAATCATGCATGATTAAACTCGATGCAGATTACGTCACACAGATCTTGGTCAACTCTCCCAATGGGAGCACGTTCTCAATCTTTGTGCTGAACGGCAGGCTTCAATCGATGCAGCTTACGTCACCGCCGCAACCGTATCAATCAACGTGTTCCGATACTTTCAGCCAAACGGTTCCGCCGTTATGTGCAGGATAAATTATGCCAACTGTTGGTGACATCTTATTTGCGGTGCGGTCGAAGATTCCAGACATGCCTCCCGCTTTGCCTGCTGCGACGTTAGGCCTGAATGCGGCTATTTCTGCGCCAGCGACAATCACTCCGGGAACTTACTTTTTTGTTGTGACTCAGAGAAATCCCTGGGGTGAAACTCTACCTTCAGCCGAGGGAACAGCGACAATAACATCAGGGAATGGATGGAATATTGAATCTCCAATCCTACCCTCAACGAGCATTTTACGAGTTTACTTGACGCTTCCAGGCGGAGTTTCGGGAAGCGAGATCCAGTATTTTGAAACAAACATTGTTTCTGGATCAAACTGGTTTGGAACCATTCAGTCACCGTGCACTGGATTTGGCTTGCCTCCCACTCGTTCAACCGCATGGCTGATGGATTCCGACGGCCCGCAGTTTGGAGTTTCTACCGTCTATCAATGGCTGAACGAAGCGCTTGCCAAGTTCTCCCGGGCAGTTGGCGGGATGCAAGACTATTGCGGAGTCCCTACGCAGGCCGGCCAGCCCATGTATGTGGTTCCCGGACAGTGGGCAGAAATCTCGGATGTCTGGTATGGAGGTTACTGGGTTCAAGGCGGGAAACTGGCAGAATATTTCCGCCGGAACACGATCACTTCTTCCGTGCTGAATAAAGTTCAGATCTCCGTGAGAACCCAGCAACAGGTGATCGAAGTCTATCCACAACCGGATCGTAATGCCGGGGTAACAACCACGGCACAGAACATGCTGGCAACCGACACCGCGGTAGCCGTTTATAATCCCGGCGCCTTTTATCTGCCCTTCGGATTCTGCCAGATAGGGACAGAGATTTGCGCGTACGCCACTACGTCCTTGACTGGCCTGATCCGTGGCCTGGGATCAACTTACGCCCAGGCATGGCCCGCCGGTACGACTGTAACCGAACTGAGTCTTTTCTGGGATGGAAAACGATTGACTCTTAACAAGTATTGTCCCGGCAGTGCTTTGATGAACCTTGCCGCTCCCCAAGGCTGGGTCGCATGTCTGCCAAATTACATGCTGGCGCAAGCAAAGAAATCAGAACTGGATCTAGAAGCGGCGGACAAACTGGAAAAGACGTTCTTTGAGGAAGCAAAAGCGTGGATGGAGGCAAATCGTCCAGTCAACCGCTTCGTTCAGGTTGGCGGGCAGAGAGGAACCATGGCGTTTGACACGGTTTTAGATCAAGGTGTCATAGTACCTTAGAATGAACAACTTATGGGCGTTAAACCAGTAACGATGGGTCCGTGGATCAAGGGAGTCGATGCCTCGACCGGCACTCTCACGCAGCCAAAAGGCTCAATCCCTCGTGGATCAAATTTGCTGCTCTCGAAAAGAGGAAGTTTGCGGACGGCAGACGGAACCACAATCGTCGATGCCTATAACGGCGTACCAACTTCCGGCCGTGGCCGGGCCATGGCTGAGTTCTTCTTCCAACCGACTGGAGTAGCCGGATACTACCTCCGCATCATGCAGGTCTTGGATCAGCCTCTCGGATCTCCCAAGAGCCTTGCGGGAACATTAACCGCAGGCGGAAGCCTGACAAGCGGGACCGCTTATTACTGGAGGGTCACAGCTATAGATGGCGCTGGTGGAGAGACGACGGCATCGAATGAAATCACGCTGACTCCATCGGGAGGGAACCTTTCCGTTACCCTCACGTGGAATCAGGTTCCGAACGCAGCGGGGTATCACATCTACCGCGGGACGAGTCCGGGAGCGGAAACCTTGCTGCAGACTGTTCCGGTTACCACAAATTCTTATTTGGATAGCGGTGCGCCGAGCGCAACCTTTGGGAGCTTGGCGGTAGTCTCGGTTGCCGCTCACGGAAGCACGCAGGCTTACATCACCATGGCATCCTCGTATTTTGCCATTATCGGGAGCACTGTAAATTACACGCCGGGATCGATTCCTTCGTTTGCCGGAAACTATACGGTTGCATCCCGCATTACGCCCGCTGTGTTCTTGGTTGACGTGACTACGCAATCCCTTCTTCCGGGTACTTCTACTGGAGGGACGCTGGCATTCAGTCAGTCTCCTCCAACCAGCGACACGACCCAGCAAACCGCTCTTTATGCCATGCCTCCCGCGGCAAACGGTATCGACTACACGGATGCCAATATCGTTGCCTTGTTTCCCGCCGCTCAGGCAGGGGGAACCGCAGCGCAAGGGTACAGTCCTTCCGGGGGGATTCTAGGATGCGTTCAGTTGTGCCCTCAGATGGCACAGTTCACGAATCAAGCCGTACTTGCCCTTGGCAACGGGTTCCGCCCTCAAGTCTATTCCGACCCAAATGGAACACCGACCAACCCAGCAACCCAGGTTGCCATCACCGCAATCAGCGTGGATGCGAACGGAGTAGTAACGATTACGACCGCAGCCCCACATAACATCAATCCCGTAATCGCCTCCCAGAATTACCCGAAGTGGCTGGCAAATACCACTTATGCTATCGGAGATGAAGTCGTTCCGAGTCCTCCGAATGGATACTTTTACGCCGCGCAACTGCTCGGACAAAGCGGAGGGACCGAACCAAATTTCAACGAGACAGTCGGCAGCATCACTCTTGATTACTTTACCGAGTGGAAGAATATGGGAACCCTGCCACCTCCCGCTTCGAATGAAGGAGTGGGGGCAAATGTGGTTCTCGCCGGGATCACGAATGCTGCCTACAACACGAATGGAAACGGAGTAAGCGCATTTGTCACGATTGCGATTCCCTCTGCAACCTCGGTACAAATCGTGAATCCCAACGCAATCGGCCAAGGAGCATCAAGCGGCGGAACGCTTACAGTCAGCACAATTCCGGTTGTGTCAACCTTTGTTCCATCGTATCCGGTCTGGACTGCAAGTGTCGCTTATGCCATCAACTCCATAATCGCTCCGACAGCTCCGAATACTTACTACTACAAGGCAATCCAAGGGGGGACGAGCGGGTCTACGGAACCGACTTTCCCAACTACCGTAGGAGCTACTGTAACCGATGGCACCGTGACTTGGCAGAATGCAGGCACGTTGCTCAGTGCCGCTCCGCCACCTCCCGGATGCGGTCATCTCGCCGTGTATTCGGGATCGCTCTGGATGTTCGACACCTACGTCACCGATACCGGCCCCAGCACCAACACAGGAACCGGGACTGTTCCGATTGCTCCAAATACCAATATCGGATTAGACGGGCCTTGTAGCCTACGAATGTCAGACGTGAATAACTTGCAGTCCTGGAATCCGATCAACCAGGCGTTTCTCGATAAAGACGATGGTACTGAAGGCATGGGACTCGGCAGTTTCACGATCGCCGCGCAGGGCATCCCGCCGGAGGGTAGTTTATGCGCCTTCAAGCGTCGTGCCGTGTATCAGATCATCGGAGTCTTTGGGGCTTCTAACTTTGCCATCCAGAGAGTCCAGAGCGACATGGGAATTCTTGCTCCGAGAACGCTGCAGTTCGTTCCCGGATTCGGATTGGTTCGACTGACCTATCTTGGTGTAGCGGTATTCGACAGCGTGAATGACCGTATCATAAGCACGCAGGTTGCTCCGTACCTGATCGGGTCAAACGATCCCGACAATGCGGACATCATTCCACTGGATCCGCAGTGGCAGACGGTATGCCAGTCGGCTCTGACGGCTACTCCCCCGATGTACTGCTGTGCTATCCCGGTTGGTCCGCAGGGGTCATCGTTTGGGTCGCTGACAACAATCTTGTGTTTCGATCTCGTTCTCAAAGGTTGGGGGATAGTAAATCTACCATTTCCCATATCCACCATGTTCGGGTCGGTCACGTTCTCAACCGTTGCCCAGACAGTGTTTGGGTCTTTTAACGATGGAACGCTTCAGCAATGGCAAGAGGAAGCCGTGACTTGGGCAACCTCGGTCAGCGGATCGAGTATTCCGGGACAGATTGCCTGGTCCATGCGGACCCCGACCAACGCTTCAAAGAACGCTACCGAGCGACTTTACCTACGCAGAGTAGCGATTTTGGGTCAGCAGACTCCGGCCGCACCATCAACCATGACTATCCAGTTGAGGAACGGAGGAATTGTCTTTACGACACAATCTCCCACGCTCCCGGCTAGCGGAGACTTTCAGGTACAGAGCGGTACAGGGGAAAACGGTGTTGCCGGCAGGCGGTTCGATGCGATCATCAGCGGTACGGGAATGATCACGATCGACAGCGTTGAATATCACTTGGAACCAAGGCCGGTCGGCGTTATGGTAGGCAGTATATCCTAATGAGCGCATATCCCAATTTCGATCACGGCATCATGTCTTACTTGCTTCCACAGGACCAGGCTCGTCTGATCGGCCCCACAGAACAGATCCCTGCCGCGCTAGAAGTGGGATTTGAGCAGCTTGGACATCTGGATAGGGAGTGGGTGTGGGTAGTCGAGAACGGAGGAGTCATTCACGGTGTTCTGCTCGCCTGCCCTTGCCATGGATGTGCAGTGATCTGGCGAATCTCTTTAGATCCATCTTTGAACAATATCGCCATTATCAGGCTTCTGAGGCGTTTCCTGAGGGACGTAAGAGAAAGGGGGATGGTGGGCCTATTGACTCTGATCGACCCGTTTAAACCCTCCCAGGCTCGTTTCCAGGGCATGCTGGAGAAGGTTGGCGGGAAACCGTTTGGAACGACCTATACTTTGATGGCGGCTCCCATACCTAAGGAGGGAATCTGATGCCTGATATTGGATTGCCTCTCATTGTCTCGCTCATCAGCGCCGGGGTAGGCGGAGTCAGCACAGGCGTCGGCCTGTATGAGCAGAGTCAGGCACCAAGAACTCCTCAAGCAGGGTTTGCCCCTCCGGCAGCCCCGCTGACAGCAGGACAGAATGCCGGTCAGTCCGCGGCAGTGGGACAGCAACTTCCTAATTTGCAAGCTCTTACCGGAGGTTCGTTGTCTCCGGAATATGCAGCCCAGTTCGGAGCGGGTGGCGCCGGAGTATCGAACAATCCCCAAGCAACTGGCAACATTCAACAGGCAATCAACAGTTTCTTTGGCTTAGCTCCGGTTGGATCATCTGGTTTAACCCAGAATTCGATAGCCCAGCCAAGTGGCGGGCCGGGGATACTCGATCTGTTGCAGAGGCCTAATTCCGGGTCGTCTCCGCTAGCGTCCGGGGGAGGCTTGCCAAGCTGGGTACAATCAGTATTAGGCGGGAACAATTTTCAGGGGCTTCAACAGGGGTAACTTATGGACGGACTTGGCAGTTTAGTTCCACTGATCACAGGCGCTTCGGCAGGGGCGGGCACGTTGGGGAATATACTGACCGATGAAAAGCGGAATGCATACACGAACTTTGTGATGAATTTGCTTAAAAATCCGCAGCAACTGGCTGCCGCCATCTCCAAAATCCAGCAGCCGCTGAATCAGGGCTTGACGCAGGCAGTAGGAAACCAAGTTCAGGGCAGTCTCGCAGAACGCGGGCTCGCGCAAGCGCCGGGAACCTTTGCCGCCAGTCTCTCCCAAGGTCTTGCCCCGTTCTACCAACAGAATCAGCAGGTAGCGGAAAATGCGTTGCTCAGTTCTCTCGGTTTACCGGCGGGAGCGTTCGGACAGCCGCAGAACACGTCAGGCAGTATGCAAATGTTCCTTAACTCATTGAAGAAACCAAGCACCGGAACCTGGTGGAATAACGTGCCGGATTACAGTAGCAGCAGCGGCGGTTTAATAAATGACCCGTCTACTGGCGGGGATTTCGGGAGCGTATAACGTGGGCGCTTGGCTTCAATCCGTGTTGTCCAATATTGGACGCGCCGGCAGCGACGTGCAGGAAGCGAAAGAGCGCAACCTCGCCCAGAAGAATCAGCAAGCGCAACAGCAGTTGAAACTACAGGAGTTCCAGTCGCAGTTGCAGGAATTGCAACAGCGCCTCCAGACCGGTAAGGCTCCCCAATTAACAGGATCTTATACCGGAGCCGACGGCAAGCGCTACGATGCCATGCGTGATCCATTATCCGGGAAGATCACGTATCAGGTGTCCGAAGCTCCTCCGGAACAGAAGGGAGTCTTCAAGCCACTGCTCACAGAAAAAGGAGACTACGTTCTCTATAACGATGTAACCAAAGAGACAAAGCCGTTAGAAGTAAACGGACAGCAGGTTAAGGGATTCCCGAAGGGAAAGAATGGCCCACTCATCATCGATACCAAACCGGCCGGAGTCATTCGGAATGGACAGCCCGTAGTCCCAACTGATCCCGATTGGACTGATGCAGATGCAGTGAAATTGGCAAGCTATCTCAAGACCTATGGGGAGGCAGAGGAGCAAAAGAACGCCCGCATCAAGCTGGCTTCTACGTCCCGAGTCGAAGCCTACATGAAGACTAGGATGTATGGTGCCATGGATGCTGGAACTGGAGCACTCGTCTACGTTACTCCCAGCCAGATCGTACAAAGTCCGGGGAAGTACGCTCCTGCTGGAGCAGCTGTTTCAGCCAAGACACGCACCGGCATCTTCCAAGATATGGATGTAGCCCAAGGCTTCCTGAATGAAGCAATCGCCAAACTTCCGGACAAGGCATTCGATCCAGGCGCTCGCGCCCAGATCGCCGGAGCTTTGCGATCGTCTGATCCGTCTTCTGCGTGGCACGAGTTCCTGAGTTCGAGCATAGCAACCACCTTGGACGATTCCCAAGTGGAATACGTGACCGCGCTCATTAACATGCAGGAATCAGCCCTTGCTCTCAGAAGCATCGCTGGCATGGGTCAAGGGTCTGACAAGATGCGGGATGCAATCACGAAAATGCTTCCCGGCGGCGGTACTCCATCAAAGTCTTATGCTATCCGCCAGATGAAGCTGTTCAAGGCGGAAGTGGACGCTCTCAGAACGACAGTTCCGATGATTGGAGAGCCGGGACAAGGTGGAGGTGTGACTGCACCACAACCAGGGACGGGAACGCCTCCACCAGATGGCAAAGTTCATTTCACTGAAGGAAGTAAAAGTTGGGATATACCACAAAGTATGGTGAACGATTTTAAGAAAGAACATCCAAATGCCCGATAAATGGGATAGGTTTGCAACGAAGCCGACAAAGACTGACGCAGACAAGTGGGATAGGTTTGCCTCTCAGCCGGAACTCCCGTTTTCTACGCGACGTGCTCCCGGTATGCCTCTGACTGCATCGGTTCCGAAGCCGTATATGGACCGTTTGCTGGACTACCTCAGTGAAGGCGTGGAAGGGATGACGAAAGCACCGGGGCAGTTATCAGCGAGAACGCGAGAACTCTATGAGGCAGGCGGAAAAAAAGGCGGAGTAACTGGTGCTCTAAAGAGTGCAACCGCCCCCTATTTTGCAGAAGGTGAAGCGTTGAAAGGTTTGCTCATGTCTGCGCTCGGTGTTTCAACTGTTGGCGATTTGTTTGGACGGGGACTTGGTTCCCGACTGGCGAGACATGAAGACCCGGCCAAGGTCGAAAGTGACGCTGCTTTGGCGCTTGGCGGGTATATGGCTGGTGGCCCAAAAGAGACGAGTGCTGGGGAAGTATCGGTCGGGGACGCAGCACGACAGATTACCGATGCCGTGAATCCGCTTCCAAAGCAGATGGCCTCATTCCAGAGAAGCCTTGGGGAGCATTTGGACAAGATCATCACATTCGCAAAGTCGAATGGCATTGATCTCGATTCGATTGAAGGGATCGGAAAAGCGATGAAAGGTAGCGGAGACTGGATCAGGAACCACTACTACAACGACATGCTCGGTCCAGTGAAAAATCGACAGGTTTCTATCGCCGGAACGATTAAAGGCTACTCCGGTGAGACAGCTACTCCGTCCACTGCAACTCTTGGGCAGTTGGATGCTCGGTTGTCGCAGGTTAATGCAGAACTTGACCCCGCCTATTCCAAGGGTGGGAGGGCAGGAGAAGCGGCAGTTAAGTCAAAAACCGAACTGAACGCCGAAGCCGCTGGCCTTCGTACGCAACTCTATAAAGGGATTGCGGACGCAACCGGCCTGAGTCCAGAAGAAGTGGCGAAGACTCGTGGATCGTTTGGAGCACTCGATTCTCTAGCTGAGAAAACAAACATGGCCGCTGCCAAGGAACGGTTCTCCGCTAATCGGGCAGCTCGGGCACCAGTGACAGTAAACCCGTTGTCGATGTCTGGGAATAAGCAGTTCATTGCCGATCAAGCGGTTAACAAGTTGCGCGGCGATGTCGTTGGGAAGCAGCTTCGAAACGCGACATCGAAGGTTAAAGTGAAACCATACCAGTTGCCGCGAGCCAAGAATCTTGTGCCGCCGCCGCAAAGCGCAAGTCACCCGTTCTGGCAAGACCCACGCGAATCATTTGAGAGGAACCCATGAAGAAACCAACAAAAGTCAGCCGCAAGGTTCAGGTGCTCAACAACGACATGATCTTTCCTGATTCAAAGACGGCCAGCACGCTTGGCAGTAGAACTACGAAGCGCGGCAAAAGGAAGGCAAGCCGATGAAAAAGAAATCTCGTGTCAGCAAAAAGATTTCCATATTGAGGCATGAATCGGTCCCGCAAAAGCAGGCCGTGGCAGAGGCTTTGTCGATGAAAAGAGCGGGACGACTGACAAAATCAGGCGGATACCGCAGAGTACGAAAGAGCAGGAGGAAATAAGATGCCCTGGAATTTATTGCAGACCACGCTCGGTTCGGCGGCAACTCAACTGGCCCCGCCGGCAAACGCAACCTCCCAAGTCCTGTGCAGGCAGGTCATTATCCAGAATAATGCCACCCATACGATGCGTCTCGGAGACTCTTCGGTAACGTCGTCCAAGGGAATCTACCTTGCAGTAGGTCCGGGCGGAGGATCATTTAACACGGGACCGTCAACGGTCTACAACAGTTATTTAAGTGACTTCTGGGTAGTTGGAACCAGTGGAGATACAGTCGATATTTTTTACAATACATGATAGTGAATTTTTGTAGTACGTAAAGTCGTTTCTAATGGCTAACAACACCATACTCGCGTCAGACAACTTTGCCTCCGGCTCTCTCGCTGCCGGATGGTCACTCGCGGGATACGCTACGGCGATGACTGCCATAACGGCGAGTGCTCCATATTACGCGGAGCCAGTAGCCGTTAACACTAACTTTTACGGACAGATTTGGACCGGCCTAACGTGGCCAAACGACCAAACTTCTGAGGTTACTCTAGGCAATTTTGATACCACCCACGCACAGTGTTATATGTGGTTACGTCAGACCGGTACCGCCGCCTCACCTTCGGGGTACATTTTATTGCTATTCAACACTCAAGCCGTCGTGTACAAAGTTACGGCTGCTGCCACAACGGCTATATCTACCACCACTGGCCTTACATTCGCTGCCGGCGATGTATGGGCGTTCTCCGCAGCCGGTTCATGCCTAACAGCAACACAAAACGGCAACCGAGTTGCGTGCATAGGTGACGCTACCTACACAAGTGGTACACCCGGTTTTATTTTGGGGATAGATTCCCTAGCGGTGACCAATTGCCAGATTGCATCCTGGCGGGGTTACAGCGCCGTACAGCAAGACGGCATCTGGCAGAAGCAGGGAATAGTTCTAGCACCTAATGCAACTGATTTAAGTGGGATCGGGGCGTACGAAGGATGTTGCATTTACGACGGCAACCCGCAACTACTAGCTGGCCCCAATGTTTACAAGCTGTGGTTCAGCGGAGGGGCTTCAGGCAGTTACAATACGTTCTATGCCGAATCGCCCGACTTGGTAAACTGGACACGCCAAGCAACGGCGGTCCTATCTGGGTACGTCACACCGGGCATCATCAAAAACGGCAGCACGTACTATATGTACTGCCAAGCACAAAACCAGCAAGGAGGGGGCAACATTGCGTACTACACGTCCCCGGATGGGGTAACATGGACGCAACAGAGCGCGAACGTCTTATCTCTAGGGGGTTCTGGCGCATGGGATGCAGGCTCTATCTACCCCCTAAAGCCGGTGGCAATCATCAATGGCACTTGGTACGCGCTCTACGGGGCGTGCTCGGCTGCCGAACTGAGTGCGGGCTACCCCTTTAAAATAGGTCTTGCAACATCGACAGACGGCGCGGGGGCAGTATGGACAAAATATGCTAGTAACCCGGTGCTCAAAAGTCCCAATCCAACGGGGCAAGCAATATACATTTTCCCTTGCGTGGCTCAGGTAAACGGCACCTACTATATTTGGTTTGTGAGCGGCCCCAGCGCACCGCAGAATACGGCGACCTCCAGGGCTCTCGATCCGGACGAAACCGTTCGATACTCTACCACCGATTTCGTGCACTGGGCTGGACCGGTTGGAAGCATACACCACAGCCAAGTATTTGAAGCTGTTAACACCCCAATTAACAACACCGAGCAAGTAGGAGGCAACGGGGCGATTGCTATATTCAACATAAACGGTAACGCCACCATGCTTTACTGTTTGTCCCAAGGTGACGGGGTAACACCGGCTATTGCACAGTACGCCATCGCCGTTGCACCGGCACCAATCGCAGCTATTGTCACTGCGAACGAAGATGCGGTACAGCAGACCAAAACAGATGGGTTCACAAGCGGAGTCGGGCCACTTAGTGCTAACTGGACAACGCTCTCAGAGAACAATGCCCCAAAGATAGTTTCTGGCAACCTCGCGGAACCCTCCAGCACCGACGGTGGGACCTCAGCAGCGGTGTTTACCGGAGCCTCTTTCACCACGAGTCAGTACGCGGAAATCACTTTGTCCGCGCTAGCGAGTGGTGGTAAAGCCTCCCCCATGGTTCTAGCTACGGTCGGAACAGGAACAAACTACCACTGCACATTGGCGGGTGCAGCCGGTTCGCAGAGCTTTCAAGCACAACTCATACGCACGTCTACGGCAATTGGTCCGGTTCTGGGTATCACCCCCGAAGTGGGGGATGTAATTCGTCTGTCAGTAGTGCAAGGTACGTCAGGCCCGGTACTGTCGATGTTCCAAAATGGGGCGATGATCTTTCAGTACGTGGACGAGAGTGCGAGCGCGCTGACCACAGGAAGTCCCGGTATCATCCAGAGCGAAACAAGCGGGGCAGGTTCGCAAATCAGCCTCTTTGCTGCCGGCAACGCAAACGTAATTCCTACGTACGGCGGAAGCGGGAACAGTGGTCCGGGCGTTGAGTATGGCGTCAACTCATTGGGAAGCGTGGGGACTTATGTCATCAATGGCTAAATGGCTGGCACTCTCGATACTGCTTACAGTTTCAATCGCTTGGGGTCAGTCCATCATCGTAACTGGGACCGTGGTTTCGCCATCAAATCAGCCATACTCCGGCGGCAGCGGAGTGGTACAACTGGTTCCAGGGAATGTCCAGTGGCTCGTCAACAACACAAACCCGGTTCCAACCCCGATCACGATTTCAAGCCTTGACTCTGCCGGCCACTTCTCGGTTACGCTTACCAATACGGCCCTAATCCAGCCAGCGCAACTTGATCCTGAATGGCAGTTCAGTTTTTGCAGCCAGTCGATTCTTGGGCAGTCTCCTGTCTGTTTCACGATGACTCCGCTGTCTCTGACCTCATCTCAGGACATCAGTTCCATAATCGTTACTCAATCCCTGCCTCTTCCTACGTCTGGAGGCGGAACATCGGTTGCCTTGCAAACCAATAGCATTCCAAACGCTTCACAAGTTCTGTTGAACCTGATTGCCGGAACGGGTATTTCCCTGTTTAACACTGGCGGAAGTGTAACGGTTGATGCGGCAGTTTCGGGCATTACTACAGGTGGTTTCCTGTCGTTTACCGGGACTACTCTAGGACTGAGCACGAGTTGCACCAACGGTCAGGCTCCGATATGGAATAGCTTGACTTCATCATGGGCTTGCGGGAACGTCGGCGGAGTGGGGACGCTGACCGGAATCACCACGGGAAACGGATCGGGATTGTCCGGCGGAGGCACCAGTGGCAGCCTGAATCTCTCTCTCATCACCAGTTGCGCGGTGACTCAAGGGCTTCTGTGGAACGGAAGCGCATGGGCTTGCGGGAACGCCGGCGGAGGACTAGCTGATCCCGGAGCAAACGGAATTATCAAGCGCACCGCGCTCAACGTGACCGCTCCCGCTGGCTATGCGGACGTGGTTGCTTTGTGGGCTTCCTGCACGTCTGGGTTTCTGGAATTCAACGGAACATGCTCAAGCGGCACGGGAGCGATCCAAGTAAACGGCGCGCCGCTCATTTCTACGGCCACAGTCAACTTCGAGAATAGCGCGGCAACGAACGGCTTGACCTTGACTTTCACCAACCCGACAGTCGGC
>Ga0181523_10000780_pt1 | contig 35747 bp, 28 predicted proteins | sample PEATcosm2014_Bin_43_FD_119752 | JGI IMG/M metagenome (GOLD analysis project Ga0181523, IMG submission 119752) | Peatland microbial communities from MTU Mesocosm Facility, Houghton, MI, USA - PEATcosm2014_Bin05_30_metaG | ecosystem: Environmental > Terrestrial > Soil > Wetlands > Peat | place... | reverse complement strand
GCAGTCGGATCAACCACGGTCTGAGCAACCAGGGTCCGAGCAACCAAGACCGGAGCGGTCAGCAACAGCCCGAAAGCTACCCACCTGCACGTATACCGCATCAGAATTTCTCCGTTTTCGCGAGCGGCTAGAACAGCCACTGCACCCTGCGTTGATTTTACCACTCCTTCTAGAACGCCGATGCGCTCAATTCTTGCACCTCAATGACGGTAGGCCTATTGCTGTTGTCCTGATGCAACCATTTATTCTTCCTTCGGCGGCAATGGCGCGTAAAATGCCAGCGGAGGCTTTCGCTTTGGCTATTGGTTTGGAACGGGCTCTCCGGAATCGGCGTTGCCAACGATGGCTGTGGCTCCTGCTACTGGGAGCATCGGTCTTCGTCCATGCCCATGCCCATGCCCAGACCTGCCAGAGCGCCGCCGACATGGATGCGCCGGTACGAACCGCGCTCGAAAGCACGGCGAAGCGCTACTTCGAAATGGCAGTGCGCGCCGATGTCGCTTCCTTGAAGCAGAACTCCATTGCCACAGTGGCAGCCAGCTTTGCCGGCATCGAATCCGCGATCAAAGAGAACCAGGACGCGTTCACGGGCGCGCAAGCAACGGTACGTCCGCCTTTTTTGCTGACAGCCGATGGCGTGGAACCACTCGCGCGCGCTGAATTTCTGTGTGGAGTATTTGGGAAGTCGGGTCAGACCAAGGACAGCTCGGTATTTGTCCTGAATAATTTGCCCCCCGGCAAATACGGCGTCGCCATTCTCGACGTGAACGGCGCCCAGGCTGCCATGACGCTGACCATGGTCCTGCAGCAGGTGGGCAGCGACTGGAAGCTGGCAGGTTATTACGCCAGATCCTCGCAGGCGGCAGGACACGATGCCGCATGGTTCATCTTGCATGCTCGCGATTTCAAGGCTAAATCAAAGAATCACAATGCCTGGTTGTATTACCGCGAGGCAATCGCCCTGTCCGCTCCGGTGGACTTCATGACCACGCTCGACACCGACAAACTCTATGACGAGGCCCAGGCAATGCAACCCGCCGATGTGCCCGCAAACGGCAACGCCGTGGATATAAGCGCCAGCGGCAAGACCTATCATCTAACCGAAATCTTTCCGCTGGCCGTGGGGAACGACCTTGACGTGGTAGCGAAGTATCAGGCCGCCGATGTATCGAACACGACGCGCACATTCCAGGAGAATACTGCCGTGATCAAGGCTCTGATAGCGAAGTTTCCAGAATTTCGCGAAGCGTTTGCCGGAGTGGTGGCGCGGGCGGTCGATCCTTCCGGCCACGACTACGGCACGCTCCTTGCAATGAAGGACATTAAGTAGCTCGTCCCAGTTGCCTTCCCCGTCACGCCGGACTAGTATTTTTTAGGGTCACTTCACCGCAACCAAACTCTCTCACTCGATCTCGTTCTAAGGAGGATGTATGGGCATCGCAGTTTCCCCAATCCAGATTGATTCACGCGTCGCCGACTTCATTGGCAAGCCGCGCAAAATGCTGATCGGCGGTAAGTGGGTAAACGCCGTATCGGGCAAAACTTTCCCAACCTACAACCCGGCCACCGGCGAAGTTCTGGCGCAGGTCGCGGAAGGCGATCGACAGGATATTGACCTTGCCGTGAAGGCCGCACGCCAGGCGTTCGACCGCGGTCCCTGGTCGCGCATCACTGCTTCCGAACGCGGCAAGCTGGTGTGGAAGCTGGCCGACCTGCTGGAAGAACACATCGAAGAATTCGCGACCTTAGAGACACTCGATAACGGCAAGCCGCTCACCATAGCGCGCGCCGCTGACGTTCCGCTCGCCGTCGATATGTTCCGCTACATGGCGGGATGGGCGACCAAACTCGAAGGCACAACCATTCCGCTCTCGGTGCACTACACGCCCGGCGCGCAGTACCACGCCTACACGCGGCGCGAGCCGGTCGGCGTGGTGGGCCAGATTATCCCGTGGAATTTCCCATTGTTGATGGCGGCGTGGAAACTGGCGCCGGCGCTGGCCTCGGGATGCACGGTAGTGTTGAAGCCGGCCGAGCAGACGCCGCTTTCCGCGCTGCGTCTGGGCGAGCTGATTATGGAAGCCGGATTCCCGGAGGGCGTGGTCAACATCGTCCCGGGGTATGGCGAGACGGCGGGTGCGGCTCTGGCAGCACACGATCTGGTCGACAAGATTGCGTTTACCGGATCAACGGAAGTGGGCAAGCTGATCGTTCACGCGGCTACTGGGAACTTGAAAAAAGTTTCGCTCGAACTTGGCGGCAAGTCGCCGAACGTAGTGTTCAAGGATGCGGATCTGGATGCGGCGACCGCCGAATCCGCGAGCGCCATCTTCTTCAATCACGGACAATGCTGCTGCGCCGGTTCACGTCTGTTCGTGGAGCGGCCGGTATTCGATCGCGTGGTGGAAGGCGTGGCGGCGCAGGCCAAGAAGATCCGGGTGGGATCGGGCCTGGAACCGGACACGTCGATGGGACCGCTCGTCTCCGAGGAGCAGTTGCAGCGGGTGTGCAACTACCTCGAGATAGGCTTGTCCGAAGGCGCAACTGCGGTGACCGGCGGAAAGAAAGTTGGCGGCAAGGGATATTTTGTCGAGCCCACGGTGCTGGTGAATACGAAAGACAACATGCGGGTGGTGCAGGAAGAAATCTTCGGGCCGGTGGTCGCGGCGATTCCGTTCGACAATCCGGAAGAACTGCTGCCTCGGGCCAACGATTCGGTGTACGGCTTAGCGGCGGGTATCTGGACGAAGGACATTTCGAAGGCGCACCGGCTAGCCGCCGCATTGCGTGCCGGGACGGTGTGGATCAACTGCTACAACATCTTCGACGCGGCACTGCCGTTTGGCGGCTACAAACAATCCGGCTGGGGACGCGAGATGGGCAAGGACGTTCTCGCGCTTTACACCCAGACCAAGGCGGTGTGCACGCGGATTTAGTGCCGTGAAGGCGTTATAAGTCATACGGTGGAGCGACGGGCGTCTCGCCCGTCCGGCAGTTCGGCGGCCGGGCGGGGACGCCCGGCTCTCCATTGTTTTTTTTGCGGGAGGCTCGTGCGGGGTGAAAATTTGGAGGCGCGGGTGAGAATCGAACTCACGATAGAGGTTTTGCAGACCTCGGCCTTACCACTTGGCTACCGCGCCGGATAGTTCTCTAAAACGACACGCCAAAACTAGCACGCTAAAAGGAAAAGCCCTCGCCGGGGCAGGGCTTCAAGAAACTGGAGCGGGAGACGGGATTTGAACCCGCGACTTCGACCTTGGCAAGGTCGCACTCTACCACTGAGTTACTCCCGCCCAACCTCATGAGTATAAACGACCCCGTCCCAAGGGAGCAAACCTGGCGTTCCCAGCGCCACGGCTCGGCGGCAAACCAGCCCTAATCGATTCAGACTATCGGCACGCCCCGGCATAACGGTTAAGAGAGATGGCACCGATTTGCGTGGAGAATCGAGCCGAGTTCCAATAAAATCAAGCCCGCGAGCTTGAACTTTCTAAACCGGGGGCATCGTGATCTCCAAGAGGATGGCAGTCTTCGTGTGTGCAATGGTGATGGTGGGCGGTAGCACCCTGTGTGCTGCACAGAACGACGGTTTCTTCTCAGCCTGGGAAGACCGCGTGCGCGACACGCTGGCGCAGCAGCCTTCATGGCCCATTCCGGTGGTTACGGCATCGTCGGGACTGTTGCAGGTGTTCCGCACCGATTTCGTCCGCCAGATCGCTCCCGCTGGCACCGACACCTGGAACTATGACAATACTAAAGGCTTCAATGTGGTGCCCTGGTACAAGGTCGAGTTCGACGCACTGTTGCCGCCCTACATCCAGCACAACTCGAAGGCCGAGGATGGGTTTGGCGATGTTTCCCTGCTGCTGAAGTACCGTCTGGCAGCTGCCAATGAGGAGAGTGGCAATTATTCGGTAAGTTTTTCCCTGGGCGGCACCATGCCAACCGGCAGCTACAAGAATGGTAGTCTCGCCGCCACCATATCGCCGACCGTGTGCGCCGGCAAAGGTTTCGGAAGGTTCGACGTGCAATCGACTCTGGGCGCCATTCTGCCCGCGGACGACACGACGAAACTCGGTCGCGTCGTGGTATGGAACACAGTGGCACAGTACCGTATTGGCAAGCTATTTTGGCCGGAGATCGAAAGCAATGCGACTTTCTACCATGGCGGAGCTAACGACGGCCACGTGCAGAACTTCGTCACCCCGGGGTTGATGGTCAGCAAGTTCAAGCTGGAGCGCGATCCTCGCAATCGCCTCGCTCTGATCTTCGGCGGAGGAATGCAGATCGCGGCCACTCAGTTCCATACCTACAATCATGGACTTGTGCTGACGGCGCGGATGCTGTTCTGAGCGGGCTGGTTTAATACTGCTTTCCCACCGCCGTCTGGTTGGCGGCGGCCGTGATCTGGTTGCGGACATCCCAGAGATCCTTGTACAACCAGCTTTCCATTCGTTGCTGCAGGACTTCCACAGGCGTCCCCATGGTGCCGACCACCCGGCCTCCGATGATGCGTTCGGCGAGCTTGAGATGGTGGAAACGGAACAGCTGCATGCGTTCGTCGTAGTCGAGCAGGCGCTCGGCGACATCGTGTAGGCCGAAAAATTCCTCGTGACGGCGGTATAGCTCGCCGACGGTGAGCCCTGCGCGGCTGAGCTGCTCGTAAAAGGCGTGACCGAGGCGCGGGCCAACGTGCAGCAGTGAAAGGAAACCGGGAGAGTCGAGACCGCTGCCGTGTCCGAGGCCGGCGCGAATGAGGTGGTAGTCGTAGGGAGTAATGGTCTCCAGAATGTGCAGCAAGCCGATGGGAGGTTCGAGCAGCGAGATGGCACGATGGATCAGGCGCGCGCTGTTGCCGTAGTCGGCGCGCTCGAGCGCTTCGAGCGCGCGGCCAAGTTCGAACGCCGCTCCCTTCATGAGCAATTCCGAGCTCTGGTGCACGACCAGGAAGGTCATTTCGTCTTTGTGCAGCAATTCCTCGGGTGGCTTTTGGAGGGCGAGTAGCTCGTCGGTACGCAGATAGCGTTCGTAATCGGTCGCTCCCTTGCCGGGAAGAATCGGTTTGGTGAATTCGTCGCGATGTGCCATTCGGAACCTATGCGCTAGGGTTGCACGTGTTGGGCCGGTTGATGCGGCGACCACTGCGGATCTTCGTCCGGCGTTACGATCTGGCCGTCGCGCATGTGGACTATGCGGTCGCCATACTCGGCGGCCTCGGGATTGTGCGTAATCATAAGCACGGTCTGCCCCAAATCCCTGTTCGACTGGCGCAGCATGTTGAGAACGACGCCCGAGCTTTTCGAATCCAGGTTGCCGGTGGGCTCGTCGGCCAGCACGATGGCGGGGCGGTTGATGAGAGCCCGCGCCAACGCAACTCTCTGCTGCTCGCCGCCGGAAAGCTCGTTCGGCCGATGCTCTAAACGTTGCGCGATCCCGAGCATATCCGTGATCTTCTTCAGGAACGCGGGATCGGGCTTACCCAAGCCCGCAATATCAACGGCAATCTCAATATTCGAGCGTGCGCTGAGCGTAGGCAGAAGATTGAATTTCTGGAAGACGAACCCTATCTTGCTTTTACGCAACCGGGTGCGCTCACCGTCGGAAAGTGTGGCAAAATCCACGCCGTCGATGGTAACGCTTCCCGAGTCGGCCCGGGTCAGCCCGCCGAGCAGATAAAAGAGCGTCGACTTGCCGCTGCCCGAAGGGCCCACGACGGTGACGAATTCCCCCCTCTGCACATTGAAGGAGATCCCGCGCAGAGCTGGCACTTCCACTTTGCCCACCCGGTAAGTTTTGCGCAGTTCCCTGGCTTCGATGAAGGCCGACATCCAGTGAAAACGATATCACAGGAAGAAGCGTGATTGAGGCATTGCGCAACCCTCACGCCACGGTCGCATGTTCCGCGTCCACCGCCAGCGTGCGAAGTTCAACCTGCCGCTTGGGGCCGCGCTTGCGCACCAGCAACAGTCGAATGCGTTCCAGCAGTTCCGCGGGTTCGTACATTCCCTTGGGAAGAAAAACATCGGCGAGCGTTTCGCGTTCGTAGATTCTGGTGTGGCCAGAGATCAGCACGGCCGGAGTCTGCGGAGAAATACGTTTAATTTCTTCGATCAGCCGCGAACCATCCACGCCCGGCATGATCAGGTCCGTGAGCACCAGGTCGACCCCGCCGCGGCGGAAGGCTTCGAGAGCCTGTTCGCCACTGTTGCACGCCAGCACGCGGTAGCCCCGCGTTTCCAGCAGAATTTTGCGAATGGAGAGTGCCTGTTCGTTATCGTCCGCACAAAGGATCGTTTTCTTGGGCTTCATTGGCCTGACCGGGAGATTGTCGTCACAAATGTTTTTTGAATTCGATACCTGATTTCTTTTTTGGGAACTGGGAGCGAGGTGAATGCTAAACAGAATCGCGGCGTTGGTAAAGTAGCGCGGTCGCCAATGGCACTCCGGTGTCTGGCAAGATCGGGCCATCGGCCCGAGAGCCGCGACTGTCACAGTGTTTCGATCCGCTAGATCGCGACCTTGACTTCACCGCGGAGAACTTCTACACAATTTCCACCGACACGCACATTGACCACCTGGTTATCCTGCTTCTTTGCCCGGACAAAAATGCGGCTGGGACGGCGCATTTCGAGCCCCTGCTCGATCAAAACCTGCTCGTCGCTCGCGGCAATGCCGTGCGCTACCATCCAAGCGGAGCAACAGCCAGCGGCGGAACCTGTGGCGGGATCGTCTCCGTTGTAAAAAATCATGCGGGCGTGGAGGCGAGCCTTCGGATCGACGGTCTCGCGGCAAACGAAGTAAAGGAACTTTCCGCCGGTGCGCGCGAGATATTCAGCAGAGCGGTCGAGATCAAGGCGAAGATTGCCCATCGCCTTCAGCGAGCGCAGCGCGACCATGGTGAAGGGCAATCCGGTGGAAACGGTTTGGATAGGCGCGGAAGTGTCGAAATCAGCACTCGTCAGGTTGGTGAGACGCGCGACAGCGTCCACGTCATGGATTGCGCCGAATTCAGGATTCTTCTGCGTCATTTCTCCGAAGGCGGGCCGCGCTGGTTCTTCCGTGAAGCACACGGGTACGGTGCCGACGTTCAGATCGAGTCGGACTTCGTCTGGGTCGGGGGATGCGCCGGTCTCGCCGCGCAGAACAAAAGCCGTGCCCAGCGTAGGATGCCCGGCGAAAGGCAGTTCTTCCTGAACGGTGAAGATGCGTACGCGAACGCCCCGAGTCTTTTCCGCAGCCGCATCTCCGGGAAGAATGAAGGTGGTTTCGGAGAGATTCATTTCGCGCGCCAAAGCCTGCATATGCTCGGTGCTGAGGCTGCGTCCGTCGAGGAAAACCGCGAGAGAGTTGCCGGTAAGGGCGCGGTCAGTGAACACGTCGACCTGCACCATGGAGAACTTTCGCGACGAATTGGCCATGTCTGATAGATGACTGGACGTTATTTCGCGTTCCAAGATTTCGCGATCCCAGATTTGGCTTCCCAGGCACAGTCGAGGCCCGATGCAATACTATAATTCCTGATCGAACCGGCTTGGCTCCCTCGCTTGACGCGCCGGTAGCCGCTGGATATTCTATTGTCTACTAATGTGATAGGGTTTCAACGCGCTGGCCATCCATCGATTTAAGAAACCGTTAGAGGAAAGAAGAGGAAAGAAAACATGTCTCTACGCATCAATTCCGAAGCTCCCAACTTTACCGCCGAAACCACGCAAGGCACGATCAACTTCCACGAATGGATTGGCAACGGCTGGGCCATCCTGTTTTCGCACCCTAAGGATTTCACTCCGGTATGCACGACCGAACTGGGCTACATGGCGGGTCTGCAACCGGAGTTTGCCAAACGCAACACGAAAATCATCGGGCTGAGCGTGGATCCGGTGACCAGCCACGGCAAGTGGGCCGCCGACATCGAGGAAACGCAGGGTCACAAGGTGACCTATCCGATGATCGGCGATCCGGAACTCAGGGTGGCGAAACTCTATGACATGTTGCCCGCCGAGGCTGGAACCACCAGCGAAGGCCGCACTGCGGCCGATAATGCCACAGTGCGGACGGTGTTCGTCGTCGGTCCGGACAAGAAAATCAAGCTGATGTTGATCTACCCCATGAGCAGCGGACGCAATTTCGATGAGGTGCTGCGCGCGCTGGATTCGATCCAACTCTCTGCGAAGCACAACGTCGCCACGCCCGTGAACTGGAAGCCCGGGCAGGACGTGATTATTCCCACTTCGGTCTCAGAAGACCAGGCTAAGCAGAAATATCCCGGTGGCTGGAAAACTCTGAAGCCCTATCTGCGAGTCGTGGCGCAGCCAAAGTAGTTCGTCCACCGGAAGCGACTCGGATTGCAACCGGCGTGAACCGGAGCTAGGATGACGCCACAAGGAAAGAGCCATGAGCGAGCATCGTCCCGATGAGCAAAACAACACCGCTTCCCGGCGCACTTTTCTCAAAACCACCGGTGCCGTGACCGCCGGAGCGCTCGCTGGCAGTTTGCTCCCCGAAACTGCAACGGCATCGGCGGCTGCTCCAGTCAATGTTAGTGCCCCGTTCAATCCGGCCACCGCCAGCGCCATGCCGACTCGCAACCTCGGGCGCACCGGCCATCGTCCCGGCATCTTCAGCCTCGGCGGTCAAGCCGCCATCGAGCAACCAAACAACGAAGCCGTAGCCGTGTCCATCATCGAGCGCGCTCTCGATCTCGGCGTCAACTATATGGATACCGCCGCTATGTATGGAGGCCGCGAGCGCTGGAGCCAGCGCTATGTCGGCCAGGTGATGAAGCGTCGCCGCAGCCAGGTTTATCTCGCCAGCAAGACGCACGACCGTACGCGTGACGGTTCGCTCGCACTGCTCGAAGAATCGCTTAAGCTGCTCAACACCGACCATCTCGACGCGTGGCAGCTTCACCACATCGACAGCAAGGAGGACGTCGAGCAAATCTTCGGCAAAGGCGGCGCCCTCGAAGCCCTCCTCCAGGCGCGCGAGCAGAAGATGGTCCGCTACCTCGGCGTGACCGGCCATTCCGACCCCGAAGTACTGATGGAGTGCCTCCGTCGCTTCGACTTCGATCAGATACTGATGGCCGTCAACGCCGCCGACCCGCACCACCGCAGCTTCACCGAGCGCCTGCTACCGATGGCCGTCGACAAACAAATGGGCATCATCGGCATGAAGATTCCCGCCCGGGGCCGCATCCTGAGCTCCTGGCAGCCCGACAAGAGCCACGACTCGGGCTGGAACCAGCCCGCTCCCAAACCCGGCGTCCTGGCAATGAAAGAAGCGCTTTATTTCACCCTCAGCCTGCCGGTGAGCACGGTCATCATCGGATGCGATTCGATTGCCCAACTCGAAGAGAACGTGCAACTCGCCCGCGACTTCACGCCGCTCAGCGCAGCCCAAATGGCCACCCTAACCGGACGCACCGAGCCCATTGCCAGGCAGGCGCTTTTCTTCAGGAATTGGGCCTGAGGCAGACGATCTACCCTTCTCAGCCAGGCCGAGCGGAAGCGGCTGGAGTTGGTCATTGTTGGAAGCGCAGAACGGAAGCGCATGCGGTCCGGTGATCGTCCCGGTCTTCAAAACCGGCGGGCGGCATCTTCGATGTTGCCGGTGTGTTCGACTCACACACGCTTCCGCCATATTTAGAATCAACTAGCTTGGAAACATTGCCAGGGACCCCTATTTCACCAATCCAACTATCAGGCCACTAGGCCCGGGTAGGTTGATGCGGCGTACCTCGGTGAAACCCGCCGCCTTCATCCAGTGGGTGTACTCGAACTCGCTGTAACTTGCACCAGCGTCGGTATTGACCAGCATGTTCAGTGAGAACAGCGCCGCGTGTTGCGGCCCGGTTTTGTCGGGATTGAGGATGAAGTCTTGCACGACTAGGCGGCCGTTCGGCGCGAGTGCCTGGCGTGCGCGGCGGAAGATGCCCCGGTTCTGCTCCTCGGAAAACATGTGGCAGATCGCGTTCAGCATGATGATGTCGTAGCTGGAGCCAAAATCGTCGTCAAACATGTCTCCAGCGCGCAGGCTGACTTGCGCTGCGACACCAGCCTGGCGGACATATTCGGCGGTGAGCGGCACGACCTCTGGCAGGTCAAGGATCTCGCACTGCACACTGGGACCAGTTTTCGCGAACGCGATGGAGTACGCGCCGGAGCCACCGCCGAGATCGAGGATGCGGCGAACCCCGGCTGTGCCCAGGGCCTTCACCACCAGCGGGGCGCGATCTTTGGCGTGGCGTTGCATGCCGGCAATGAAGTTGCGCGTCCATTCGGGCGTATTATCGCGATCGGTGGGGACGCAGCTGCCACTGCGCACCGCATCGGTCAGTGTGCTCCAGCGATGCCAAATATTCGCGGTGTGCAGTAGACCGTTGCGGTGGTTGTCTTTGGAGCTCTGAACAAAGAAGCGTGCCGACTCGGGCGTGTTTTTGTAATCGTCGCCGCTCTTCGAGAGCAGTCCGAGGGCGACGAGCGCGTTTAGCAGCATGCCTGCCGCGCGGGCGTTGGCGTGGATCCTCGTCCCAATCTGCTCGGCATTGGCGCTATCGCCGACGGCGGTAAAGATATCGAGTTCAAGCGCCGTCAGAATGCAACGGCTCGGCATATAGCCGCGGATCATCTGATCGAGGCGATCCGGCAGCGTCCCGGCTTTCTCGCGGGCAGCCATCGCGGCACGGAATTTTTCCCCATGCTCGACCGACATAGCTTTCATCGCAGCAGCGTCGTTCCACACCAGACGATCGACGGGCTTGCCGTCGTGCAGATGCGTCTCGACGATTTCGGATACATCCGAGGGTTGCACGCGCCGGTACCATACCCCTGCCGGATAGACCACCATCACGGGACCTTCATCGCACAATCCCATGCAGCCGCAGGTGGTGAGTTGCACATCGTTATTGAGGCCGCGCGCCTGTATCTCGCGATTGATCGCGTCGAGTACAGCGAACGACCCACTGACCGGGCAGGAGGGGACGCCCTCTGGTTTTTGCTGCGTGCAGACGAACAGATGAAAGCGGAACGGTTCCATCGCGGTCTCCGAGCGTAGGCAGATGCTACCGTTTTCATTCTCGGTGCCGCTGAATCGGTTCCGCCGTGATTCCAGTCACAAGACAACGGTTTCCCGAGCGCCGACTATTCGACCGCTAAAACGGCTGGAGAATGGAAGTTGGAAATTATTAAGCGGATGAAACGTATCCCTTTCCGTCTCGAAGAATCCAGGTAAGCTCCGCTCGAATAAGCGGGATATGATCCGACAGGATGACGTGTCTACAGAGGCGATAGTTCGTCCTCCTTCTCCTCCTTTTTCCCCGTAACGAGTCTTCTCTCCAGGAACTCCCGCGCCAGATCCTTGCCTCCGATGCCGAACGCAATCGCCAGTCCAAGCATTACCGCTCCAAAGGCGGTCCCGAAAGCGATCAGCACCGTCTGTTCTGCAACCCCCAACACTTCGAACACCATGGATAACGCAAAGATGCTGATGATGAACCGGATCGAAATACTCAACAGGCGCGACGAACGAATGTTCGCATTGACCCCTGCCAGCAGTACCGCGCGGGAGACAAAGTTAGCGGCTAACAATCCGAAGAAGAGAATGAGCAAAGCCACAAACAGCCGAGGCAGAAAGAGAAAGAACCGCGAGATGTAGTCCTGCAAACCCACGATCCCGAGTACGCTTACGCCCAGCAGAATGAAACCGACCCAGGCCACCCAGAAGACAAACCGGCTCAACAGTTCCGTGGAAGAAGGTAGCGCCGCCTGGTTCAATAGCTGAGTTGCGCCGGAATTTTCCGAGAGTTTGGAAAACCTTGTCAGGCGCAGGATACTGCGCACCAGCACCTTCAACAGGTAGGCAATTACCCAACCTACAAAAGCGACGATTAACATCACAATCAGTCGTGGCAGGTAGTGTGCAAAGCCTCTGGCCAGGTCCTGCAACGCCTGAGTCAGTTCGGTGATGATGATTTCCTTCATAGGCGTCTCACTTTCCTTCACTTTCTATCGGCCCAGACTTCGAGCAGGTACGGTTTCAATCGTTCGAACTCATCGCACAGAGATTCCACATTTTTTTCGATGTCTTCCCAGGAAGCATCTCGATTCTCCAGCAGAAAAGATAATGTCCTTCCGCGGTATAGAGGAACCAGGGCCTGGACAATATGGTCACGATTGATGACGGATTTGTGATACGAGGCAGCGAACTCAAACACGGTCTTGGCCCACACGTCGGCTGGGTAATTGAACGCGCTGACTTCAAGAGTCGCGATCCTTTGCAGTTCGGCGAGCGTCGCAGCCGAGAGAATCGACCGGAAAACAGGTTCCAATTCGGCGACGCCAGTGGCAAACATCTCCTGAAGCCGCTTGCGGTTTACGCGGACGGGTTCCGGCATGACTTCTGATGGAGTGCCCACAGTGGGCACAGGTTGAGATCTGGCGATCGTACTCCAGATCGAGAAATTGCCATCCAGAGACCAGAACAGAGCGCCGACTGTCCGGCGCATGGCCGCGACTAAATCGCTGGCACTTCGGTCCGGCTGTGTCTTCGTCCCGAGGAACGATTGGCAGACGCGGTATGTTCCTGTGATAGCCGTAATGGTGAGGCCGATTTCGGCCCCGGTTCTGCACCATTCGTCATCCCAGTTTTCTTTAGCCAGGAAATCTGTTGCGAGGCGGCCCGAAATAGCGAATTCCGAGGCGTAGGGCTCACGAATTCCATAACCGTAGAGAGCGCGTGTCATGGGGTAAAGCAGATTTCGCATGAGGACGCCTTCAAACTTCTGCCTGCGATAGATGGGTGAAACGAGGTCGAAGTTGTCGTGATAGACAGGACGGACAAGGCGCTGGAGCCAGTCGGGTTCTATGGTTGTCGAATCGGGTGAAACTACGACGCAGGCCTTTGCGCGCAGCAGGTCGGCAGCCGCTAGGATCGTTCGCAGCGCGGTTCCGGGCTCTGGACTGCGCGCATATCGGGTGCTGATGGAGGGAAAGGTGCGCAAGGCATACACTTTGGAGCCCTTACGCGGCTCATCCCGAGGGTCATCTTTCTTAACATCATCGATCGAGGCGCCGATCACCAGTTCCGGAGTTCCATCTTGCGATCCACCATCGGCATTGATGATAACTGCGCGTTCGCGGGGAAAGCACTTGAGAATGCCGGCCTGAATGGCTTGGATGACCGGCTCAACGGTCTTGGCATTGTTGTGGGTCGGTAGGCCGACCAGGATGTCGACCTCGCCTACGTTGATGAGCTGGCGAAGAAAATCATCGGTTAAGAGGGTCTCTTCCGCCAATTCAACCTCCGAGCGAAGCTTTAAAGCTGTGAGTCAGAATGCGCATGTTCAGTGAGACCCACCATATCGCGTTAGATCAGATCCGTCGCAGCCGGAACCAGTAAAACTGATAAGGACCCATGGTTAGAAGGTAAGGCAAATCGCCGATGCGGGGAAAAATATTCCTGCCAAACATCTCAATCAGAATATTCCCTTTGTAAGGGCGCAGATCCAGTTCGACGGCTTGTGCGGCACTGGAGAGATTGTTCACGACCAAGACCGTCTCCTTGCCCAATTGCCGGACATAAGCCAGCACACGGTGATTCGCCGGGTACAGAAATTCGATCGAGCCCGAGCCGAATACCGGACTGGAACGGCGGATCCGCATGATGTGCTTCATCCAGGAGAGCAGCGAATGCTCGGTGCGTTTTTGGGATAACACGTTTACCGCCTGGTAGCCGTAAACGGGGTTGAGAATCGGCGGCGAGTAGAGACTTTCCGGATCGGCCGCGGAAAAGCCTCCATTCCAGCCGCCATTCCACTGCATCGGAGTTCTTACGCCGTTGCGATCCCCCAGATAAATGTTGTCGCCCATGCCGATCTCGTCCCCGTAATAAATGATAGGAGTGCCGGGCAACGACATCAGCATTCCATTCATCAATTCGATTCGCCGCCGATCGTTGTCAAGCAGCGGAGCCAGGCGTCGCCGGATGCCCAGATTCAGCCGCATCGACTTGTTGCTGGCGTAGATGTCATACATGTAATCGCGTTCAATATCGGTAACCATTTCCAGCGTCAATTCGTCGTGGTTACGTAAAAAGAGGCACCACTGACAGGAGGCGGGGATCTCTGGCGTCTGCTGCAGAATTTCCGTGATCGGCTTGCGGTCTTCCAACCGCAAACCCATAAACATCCGCGGCATCAAGGGAAAGTGAAAGGCCATGTGGAATTCATCCCCATTGCCAAAGTACGGACGAAGATCGGCCGGCCACTGATTGGCTTCCGCCAGCAGCATCGCGCCCGGGAATTGATCGTCGACTTTCTTGCGCAGTTCCCGGATCACCTCGTGGGTTTCCGGCAGGTTCTCGCAAGACGTCCCCTCCCGCTCAATCAGGTAGGGGACAGCATCCAGCCGGAAACCATCGACTCCGAGTTCCAGCCAGAACGTCATAACCTTCCACATCTCTTCGCGCACCGCGGGGTTGTCGTAATTCAGATCCGGCTGATGATTGAAGAAGCGATGCCAATAATAGGATTTGGAAATTGGATCCCAAGCCCAGTTCGACATCTCGGTATCGAGGAAGATGATTCGGGTTCCACGATACTTCGTATCGGTGTCGCTCCACACATACCAGTCACGTTTTGGATTGTCCTGAGAACTGCGGGATTCCTGGAACCAGGGGTGTTGATCGGAAGTATGGTTCGCCACCAGCTCGATAATCACCCTGATCCCACGGTCGTGAGCGCCCGACAGGAACGTCTTGAAGTCTTCCAAGTTTCCGTAGTTGGGATGAACCGATCGGTAATCGGAAATGTCATAACCGTCGTCCCGCAAGGGCGAGGGGAAGAACGGCATCAGCCAGATTGCGTTCACCCCAAGTTCCTGCACATAATCCAGCTTCTGGGCGAGACCCTGAAAATCGCCGATGCCATCAGCGTTGCTGTCAAAGAAAGTGCGGACATGGATCTGGTAGATGATCGCCTCTTTGTACCAACCGGCCTCGCGCTTCAATGGCAACCTATTCCTCCCGAACCATAGCCAGCCCGCCTGGCGTCGGCGTCAATAGAATCTTAATTCACGAGCGCACCTTGCGGACGGAACGGACTTTCAGCCCCCAACTTCCGTGCTGCGGTAAGGAAGGCCTTCAGCGTGGGCATGCTTGCGATTGCTACCCCCTGGACCTGTCTTATTTCCCTCTGAGCGGAATTCGAGCGGCGAACACAGGCACGACCGTTCTCCCCAGAGCCGGGAAGCGTCTCATGCCTGTTGGTTCGGGGGCTGGCGTAGCTGTCCTAACAGTCTCCGAATAACAGCTCAAGCCTGGATTTGCAATGCCGGCGACGTCTTACGGATTATGTCCAAAAGAAGTACCCGGTCAGGCTTCAGCAGTTCGGCGACGCGTTCTTTGTTGACTTGCGCGACGATGATTTGGCCAATCTCGGTATGCACATCGGAGAAGACCCCCACACTCTTCATTCTTTGTGTCTGAAACTCGTTGTCTTCGGTCGGGGTGACGTAGTGCACTGAGCTAGCATTGTAGCGGTGGATCAGGAACAGTTGGGCGATCGTCATCAGTCGCTTCTTGCGTACCGGCGCAAGGGTATTCTGGTCGCGAATCGAGAGGATGCTGCGGCCGCGACGATCCTGGATGTAGGCGAAGACCACGTTGGCGAGCTTCTCCGCGCTGGGCTCGTCCAGCACACTCAGCTCCAACAGCTCCGAACCAGCCGTGTGCGGACGTAGCCGGACGCGAATTTTGGCCGCATAGTCGTTGTGCTTGCTCCAATCTGCGAGCCACTCTTCCAGCAGTTTCGTCGGGACCTCGGTCTGAACCAGATGCTGAAACTGCGTCGACCCCTTGCCCATCGCCTTGGTCGCCGCGGTGCGTCCCGACGAAGCCATCAAGGCGGCGTCCAGGCGTGGCCCTCCGACCAGGGTCTGCGGCGTGCGGTACGGTGACTCCAGCAGTCTGAACTTGCGCTGCAAGCGCGCCAAGGCCAGCATCCCGTCCTGCTTCAATGCAGTCGCGAACTCCTCGGCCGCCAAACCGTCGATCTGGTGGCCACCGTAGGTGATGAAGTTGAAGACGAAGCCGAGTTTGCCGAGTTCCTCGGGGAAGCGTTTCATCTGCTCGTCGTTCATTCCCGTGGTGTCCCAGCTGAACGAGGGCGAGAGGTTGTAGGCCAGCATCTTGTCGGGGAACTGCGCATGAATGGCCTGCGCGAATTTCTCGGCGTCCTCGAGATCCGCCGTCTTGGTCTCCATCCATAGAATGTCGGCGAAGGGCGCCACAGCCAGCGACTTGGCAATGGCGTAATCGATTCCGGATTGGATGTGATAGAAACCCTCGGGAGTCTTGGGCAGCTCGCAATCCCAGATCACGTGGATGCCCATCGACTTCGCTCGCTCGCGTGCCTCGTAGAAAGAAGCCCGTTTGGAGAAGGCCAGCCATTCCTCGAGGGTCATGTCGAAACGCTCGCCCTCGGCCGCGCGGAACTCCAGCACCTCGGCGACCGCCAAACCATAGGTCTTCATCCCCGCTTCCGCCTGCCAGGTTTCGACGTAGCGCGTGTCTATCTTATCGAGTGCCGCATCGAGCTCGGTTGCCGGCATATCCCTGAGCGCGGCGGCGCGCTCGGTGATCGTTGACATGAGCCCAACCCGTTCGAGCCAATCGAAGGCCGCTGAGTACTCGGCATCGGACACGGCAAAAAGCAGGTGACCGCGGACCTCTTCAACGCCCAGTTCGAAGAGCTTCCGCAAGATGGCGAGATAACCGGCCTTGTAGCTGGGTAGATCGATGTTGGTGGCGCCGAGGATGAAGGGTTGGTCGCGCTCGTCGCTCCGGCTCTCGATGAAGGTCGCGGACTCGGCATCGGTTCGGGCTACGATGATGCCCGGGACTCGCATGATGTCGAGCTGCAGGCGGGCAGCATTGAGGCGCTTGTTCTGCTCGTCCACGGCCACCAGCACCTTACCGCCCTGGTGGCCGCACTTCTTCGCTCCCGGCTTCTGATCTTCGATGTGGTAGCCCGCTACCCCGACCTCGACAAAGCGGCGGATGAGATTGCGTACATGCGCGTCCCCACCGTGACCGGTGTCGGCGTCGGCGATGATGAAAGGCCGAAAGTCGACGACCGGCGTCCCCTTGCGCTGTTCTTCGGTCATACGCATGCGCGCGAAGTGTTGGTTCTTGTCGGCGGTGAGAAGTGCCCGCACCAGTCCGGCGGCCTCGTCTGGCACCTGGCTGAGCGGATAGCTGGCCAAGTCCGGCCCCGGATCCTCTGCCAGCGATCCGCGGGCGGACGTCGCCCAGCCGCCCAGGTAAATGCCTTCCATCCCAATGCGCTTCATCATCACTGCCTGGCCCGGCGAATAGGGACCGAAGGTAGTCATCTGCTGCCGCTCCTCGAAGAGCTCGCGCAGCCGTGCGTAGAACTCCTCGGCCGCCTGCCGCGCTACGGTGTAGTCGCCGGAAAGCGTGCCCTGCTGTTCGGCCACCTGGCGCGGGGAGTAGAGACGGACGATCCCGGCAAACCGGGGGCTCGCGAACCATTCCTTCGCGGCCGCGACCTGTTGATCGAAGATCGTCATTGTGGTTTCCTGGTTCTCAGCGCTGATAAACATTTTCCGCCTCCATGGATAATCGTGGCCTTCGCTCCATCGGTGATGTGCGGTGATGCCTTTAACTCCAGCATGGCCAGGTTGCCTCTATGTAGCCAGCCGTTGTGCCAATCGCAACCGCGCGGCTTTAGGGTCTATGGTGGGATTATTTCTGACTTCGAAAACCACAAACATTCTATACCCATCTCGCCTTCCCGTGATCGACGCCGCTGGCGACAAAATCGTAGGCGCGGTCTGCGCGCTCGAGCGATCGCCTTCGGGCAGAGAGTCAGGATCGGTCTACCGTTGAGAAAACTGGTTGAGCTAGAATGCGCGGTGATCTCCTCTGGCCAGGCGCTTCTTCTAATTTGCTGGGGGCCTTCCCGACAAAGTACGATACAGCATGGATGGCGTCAGCCCGAACTCCTTAGCTGTCCGCACCGAGAACGTTTGCCGTCATTTCCAGATGGGTGAGGCGTTGGTGCGCGCCGTGGACGGGATCTCGGTCGACATCCGTGCCGGAGAATTTGTGGCTCTGCTGGGCCCCTCGGGGTCCGGCAAGTCGTCATTACTTAACCTGGTTGCCGGGCTTGACCGCCCCACCTCGGGCGCGGTGATCGTCCAGGGAAACAACTTAGCCACACTCTCACGCGAGGAACTGGCCAAGTACCGCCTTCATACCGTCGGAATGGTCTTCCAGTCGTTCAATCTGATACCTAGCATGACTTTGTTGGAAAATGTGGAGCTTCCCATGCGCTTTGCCGAAGTCGATCGCCGCCAGCGCGCCGCACTTGCGCGCCAATCGCTCGAACGCGTGGGTTTGAGCGGACGGCTTGCTCATCGGCCTATGGAACTCTCGGGTGGTGAACAGCAGCGCGCTTCCTTGGCGCGTGCTCTCATTAACCAGCCCCAGCTTCTTTTGGCGGACGAACCAACCGGCAATCTGGACAGCCGCACCGGCGCCGAAATCATGGAGCTCATTCGTAGCTTCAATCAGTCGCTGGGCATGACCGTGCTGATGGTTACGCACGAACTGGCTCTCGCCGAGAAACATGCCGGGCGGATGGTGCATTTGGCGGACGGAAAGCTCGTCCATGACGTACCCAACCATGACCTGCCCAACGATGACCTGCCCAACGTCTCGGCAACATCGAGTGAACAGCAGGGAGAGACGCAGTGAAGTCCTACGACGTCATCGACCTTGCTGTCCGCAATCTGCGTGAGTCCGTCTTCCGCAATTCGCTGACGACGATCGGCATCTCCGTCGGTGTAGCCTCCCTGGTCGCCATGCTCTCGCTCGGCATCGGCCTGCAGCAGTTGGCTTCGCGCCGGCTGCAGAAGTCCGGCCTGTTTGACACTGTCGTGGCTACGTCCAGGCGGGACTTCCGCAACTTCCGGGAGCAAAGAGAAGAGGGCCCACCACCGGCCGAGAGCCCGGCGCTGGATGAACCGGCGCGACAGAAAATCGAGCACCTCCCCGGCGTTGTCGAGGCCTATCCTGATATTCGGTTCGTTACAGAGTTGCGCTTCGATGATAAACCCCACCTGACCATGGTGGCTGGAATACCATTTTCCGCCAAGAACAACAACGACGCTTTCGAGGACATGCAGGGCAGTTTCTTCTCGTCCGAAGCAGTTCCGGAAGTCATTCTGCAGAAGTCGTTCGCCGAAGAGTTGCTGGGCAAGACGCCCAAGCCGGGCACGGATAACACAAATATCGCGGACTTGGCCAAGCCTCTGCTCAGGAAAGAGGTGACGATGCGCTATGCCGAGCGCACCGTACTTCCCTCATCGTCTACTGACGGTGCGGGGCCTGCTGACGGGGCCGCGTACTCGGTCGTCCCACGCCAGCAAGTGCTGAAAATCGTGGGGGTGACGGACCTCGATCCGGATAGCATGCGCGGAACTGCCCGGGCACGCGTCTTTCTGCCGCTCAAGCTTGTGCAAAATCTCCACGTCCAGTCCGAACTGCGCGATACCTCAGCCAGTGGCCCGCCCACCTATACTTCACTCAGCGTGCGGGTAGGGAATCCCAATCAGGTCCCGGTCGTCGAAGATGCCATAAAGAAGCTGGGATTCAGCGCTTTTTCTATCGTCGATGCTACCCGCAGTATGCGCCAGTTCTTTGCCGTGCTCGATGTGTTCCTTGGGATTTTCGGTAGCCTGGCCCTCGCCGTAGCTTCCATCGGCATCGTGAACACGCTGGTGATGGCCATCCTCGAACGCCGGCGCGAAATCGGAATCATGAAGGCCCTAGGTGCCAGTGACACTGACGTACGGGGCCTGTTTTTCGCCGAAGCGGGCGCCATGGGTCTCGTCGGCGGTGCAGTCGGAGTCGCGCTTGGTTGGACCATCGGGCGACTCATCAATCTCGGAACCAACATTTATCTCGTGCGCCAGCATTTTCCGCCGGCGCAGATCTGGTCGGTGCCGCTGTGGCTCGTGCTCAGCGCGATCGCTTTTTCTATCGTTGTTAGTCTGTTGTCGGGCCTCTATCCGGCAGCCCGAGCCGCCAGGCTCGATCCTGTGCAGGCACTGCGCTACGAGTAGACTGGTCGCAATGCGCTGGCTGACACTGTTTCTTGTCGCGCTGCTTTTCTCCCGCGCCCAAGCTCAGGGCCGCATCGACTGCAACGCGCTGGAAAGCCGCGTTCTCGGTCAAACGGTCCACTACTGCGTTATGTTGCCACCTGACTATGACACTGCGACTACCGGCGCTTCTCCGCTGCGTTATCACGTGCTCTATTTTTTGCACGGACTCGGCGACAACGAACAGACCTTAGTCAAGAGCGGTGCATGGAACGTGATCGAAGATCTCCGCCAGCAGGGTCAGATCACCCATTTTTTGGTGGTCGCGCCCGAGGGCAGGAGCAGTTTCTATATCAACTCCGCCGATGGCCGCGTGCGCTACAGCGATTTCTTTATTCGCGAGTTCATTCCCTACATCGAGGCACATTACTCGATTCGGCGGGAGCGCTCCGCACGGGCAATCAGCGGTGTCTCCATGGGCGGATACGGCGCCCTTCGGTTTGCCTTTGCCTATCCGGAACTATTTTCCTCGGTCAGTGCGCAGAGTGCCGCGATCATCATCGCATCGCCGCAGGAGACAACTGCAGCAATGCATGCAGGGACACAGCTAAGTGGGATGCTTGGCGCCGTGTTCGGCAATCCCATCGACGTTGCTCATTGGGACCAGAACAGTCTTTTTGTTCTTGCGAAACAAAATCGAGTGCGCATGAAAGGGCTGTCTATCTATTTCAACTGCGGCCGCGAGGATGAATTCGGATTTGAGAAAGGGGCCGCGGAACTCGACCGGCAACTTCAAGCAGAAAGCATCAAACATGAGTTTCACCTCTATCCTGGCAACCATAGCGCCGCATATTTTCTGGCGCACTTCGGTGAGACATTGAAGTTTCATTCGCGTGTGTTTGCGCCAGGGAAGCAGTAGTTCGAAAGCCCTCATGCGGTATGCTGGAGCGGTTCGGCTGTTCTCCGATAGCAAATGCAAAACATTCATCGAGGATGCGGGAATGAAGGCTACGTCGTTGAAGGCTACGCCAAAGATCGCGGTATTTGATACCACTCTAAGAGATGGCGAACAGGCAGCGGGAACCCGCCTGGGGAGTCGCGACAAGATAAGGCTGGCGCGCCAGCTCGCCCGGCTGAGGGTGGATATTATCGAGGCCGGCTTCCCGGCATCGTCTCCGGAAGACTTTGATGCTGTCCGGAAGATTGCGCAGGAGATCGAGGGGCCTACGATCTGCGCGCTGTCGCGCGCGGTTCCCGCCGACATCGAGTCTTGCGGAGAGGCGCTCGCCAAGGCCAAGCGCCCGCGCATTCACACCGGCATCGGCGTTTCCGACATTCACATTATGGGCAAGTTCCGCGACGAGCGCTATGGCAAGACGCTCGAAAGTAAGAGGGCAAGACTGGTGGCCATGGCCGTGGATGCCGTAAAGCGTGCGCGCAACTGCGTTGGCGACGTTCAGTTCTACGCTGAAGATGCGGGCCGCGCCGCGCCCTTGTACCTCTTCGAGATGTTGGAGGCCGTCATCGATGCGGGCGCAACGGTCGTCAACATTCCCGATACCACGGGCTACACCGTTCCCGAGCAGTACGGTGACCTGATTCGCGGCATTCGCGACAACGTTCCGAACATTGCACGCGCAACCATCAGCGTCCACTGCCACGACGACCTTGGACTGGCGGTGGCCAACTCCCTGGCAGGCATTCGTAATGGTGCACGCCAGGTTGAGGGGACGATCAACGGAATCGGCGAAAGGGCGGGCAACGCGGCGCTGGAAGAAATCGTCATGGGCATCCACACCCGCGCCGACTACTACGGAGTGAGCACCGGAGTCGAGCCGCGCGAGTTCTTCCGCACCAGCCGCATGGTTGCCGAATTGCTCGGAATGCCGGTCCCGGCCAATAAAGCCGTCGTCGGCTCGAACGCGTTTGCGCATAGTTCCGGCATCCACGTGGACGGATTCCTGAAAGACCGGCAGACGTATGAAATCATGCGTCCCGCAGACGTCGGATTTACCGGGAGCCGGGTTGTCCTGACGGCGCGCACGGGCCGGGCCGGGCTGCGCTCACGGCTGGAGAAACTCGGCTACGAACTCTCCCGGCAGGAGCTTGACACCCTGTATCAGCGCTTCCTTGCCGTGGCCGACAAGAAACAGGAAGTGCTCGACGAAGACTTGGCCGCACTGGTTCACGATGCCTTGCCTCCAGTCGAGCAGAACCTGAAGCTGGAGTACCTGCACAGTTACAGCGGAACGACCGCGATTCCGACCGCGACTGTGCGTCTGCTGATAAACGGGAAGGCAAAGGAAGGAGCTGCGATTGGCGACGGACCGGTCGATGCCGTGTACAAGGCGATTGCGGCACTCACCTCCACCCATGTGAAACTCTTGCGCTATGACATTCGAGCCGTGACGGAGGGCACCGAAGCCATGGGAGAGGTCACCGTACACCTGGAAATCGGCAACCGCCGCGTCATGGGTCGCGGCGCTTCCACTGACATCATCGAGGCCAGCGCAAAAGCCTACGTGGACGGCCTGAACCGGCTGGTCTGATTCGGGGAGCCGTCATTGAGTTTTTTCCATCGCAACCGCGCGCGGAAACAGAATGTTGTTTTCGAGATGAATGTGCTGGTGAAGATCGGTCTCAAAGGCAGCTAGGGCCTTGTAGAGTGTCTGATAGCTCACGCAGGCATCGGCCGGAGCGGCGTAGCCGTCACTCGCCTCGCGCATGGCACGCAGTGCGTTCCCGGCGGAATCGTGCTCGTGCTCCATCATTGCAACCGGATTCTGGACCGTGCCAAACGGCGCTGGCACGATTGGTTCCTTCGCGATCGTAGCTTCCTCCATCCTTACGATATACGGAAACAGGACCATCTCTTCCTTCATCAGGTGGGTCGTCAACTCCTGGGCGAGGCCTTGGAAGGTTCCGCGGATCTGCAGCAGTTCGGGGTGATTCTTCCCGTGTACTGAGCAAACTTTATCGAAAAGAGGACCGAGACGGGCGATCTCCTCGCGAGTGTACTTGTGGTGAGTGTTCTTGATGTGCGCAATCAAATCAGCCAGAGCTTCGGTCTGCCAGTTGTGCTCCTCTTGCACGGCACGCGCCGACTGCTCGGCCGTCTCCAGGGAATCCAGTACCTGCTTCGTATTAAGATTCGCAGCGCGGCAGGCCTCATCGAGCGACGTATTGCCGCCGCAGCAATAGTCGATGCCCAGCTTTTCAAACACTCTGGTTGCTGCCGGATTTTCGAGGGCCAATTCCCGTACAGTCTTTTCGGTGGTAACACTCGTTGTCACTGTCATCGCATCCTCCTGCGAGCCGGCTCCACGCTCCGACTACGCTCGATGGTTTGATATTGGCGGACTAAAACCAGGCTGCCGATGACTTTTGTCACACTCATGCACAACGCGAAACAGCCTTAGAAGAGAGGCGGGGGCCAATTACTCCGCAGTGTGCAGTTCAGCTTCGAGAGCTTTCAGGTCGCAGATCGTCAAGCTGCGTCCATCTATCTTCAGCATCCCTTCCGCCTGGAGGCGGGAAAGATTACGGGAAACGAGTTCGCGCACGGTGCCAATTTGTGAGGCAAGTTCCTGGTTGCTGACAGGAAGGGTGATTTCTATGCCCTCGCTCGTGCGCTTGCCTTCCTTTCCAGCCAGGCGGAGCAGGAAGGACGTAAGCCGGTGTCGAACCGTGGTGAAGGAAAGTTCTTCGATGATCCCAACCAGGCGCCGGAGGCGCGCTCCAACTACCCGCAGGACCTTGAGCGCAACTTGTGGGTGTGCCAGACACAAAGCCTCAAAGTCCTGTTTCCTGACGAACAGCAGAGTTGCCTCGTCAATCGCTGCCACCGACGCCGGATAATTCCCGCCGTCGAATACGGGGAGTTCGGCGATGGAACTTCCGGGTCCATCAATGCTGAGCACCTGTTCCCGGCCGTTGGCGGAGCTCTTGAAGATGCGGACATGGCCAGTCTCAACCACATAGAGCCCGGAGCAGGGCTCGCCTTCACTGAAGACGATTTCACCCGCCGTGTAGCGACGCGGAACTGCACGCTGCGTTAGGAAGGCCAGTTCGCCTTCCGCTAACCCTGAAAAAATGGTTGCCTTCGCGAGCGTCTGCCCTGATGTGAACTTAGCTTCCGGCATGGGCGCTATTGTATCGGACCACGGCGCTGGAACGGTTGAAGGACCGCATCGAGCCGCCGACCTTCCAGCCAGTGGTGCCTTAGGCTTTTCTCCTGGCTCGCGAAGCTGCCCGGCTGGGATTCCCTTTGCCGCTTTTGCTCGTGTGCATCACATGCCTCAACGCCGCGATGAGAGCGGGGCCGCGCAGGCGAAGTTCTGTCCGATGGTGTAAGGAGAGCTCCTGCAACACCTTTTCACCTTTCGGAGTCAAACAAAGCAATACTTCGCGGCCGTCTTCACCCCCGCGATGCCGGCGCACGTAGCCGCCGGCAGAGAGCCGGTTTACCAACTCAACCGCACTGTGATGTCGAATCTGCAGCCGCTCGGCCAGCTCTCCGATTCGTGGGCGAATCCCCGTGGGCAGCCCTTTCAAGGCAAGCATGAGTTGATGCTGGTGAGGTTCAAGACCAGCCATCCGGGAAGCTTGCTCACTGAAGTGAAGAAAACGGCGAATCTGATAACGCAATTCCGCCAGTGATTCATAGTCAGCCAAGGTGAGCGCCCTCTCCATGCGGCAAAGTATATCGCTTCAAGACTATTGCCGCGGTGAAGGTTGGAACGTCGTATCGTGCAACGATGTACAGTTTCGAGGGGGTCAAACGGCATCGGCAAACGGCTAATTACCAGGTACCGAGTGAGTGAACAAAAGCCCTGCGCTCATGGCCTTGTCCCACGATGCCTCGCAACTTGTCGACAACTTCGTCGGCCGATAGGGGCTTGCTGAAATAATATCCTTGAATCTCGTCACAATGGTGTGCCCGCAGGAATGACATTTGCGCTTCATTTTCGACGCCTTCCGCAATTACCTTGAGATTCAAGCTTTTTGCCATGCTGATGATTGCGCTTGTGATCGCTGCGTCATCGGGATTCACCGCGACATCGCGAACAAACGAACGGTCGATTTTGAGCTTGCTAACCGGAAAGTGTTTCAGGTAGCTGAAGCTGGAATAGCCGGTCCCAAAGTCGTCGATCGCCAACTTCAGCCCCATGGCCTTGAGTTCTTGAAGAACTAGGAACCTCACGTCTGCATTCGATAGCAGGAGGCTTTCCGTGAGCTCCAGTTCCAGGTATTGGGGAGCGAGGCCGGTCTCGTGGAGCACTCTTCTGATGAGTTCGCGGAAGCCCCCTTGGCGGAACTGTACCGCTGACACATTGACTGCCACTGGCACTGCGGGAAGCCCCTCTTCTTGCCATTTCCGCGCTTGAGAACAGGCAGTCCTGAGCACCCATTCACCGATGGACATGATCAAGCCGCTGTTCTCAGCAATCCGTATGAACTTATCGGGCGGCACGAGGCCCAATTCCGGGTGTTGCCAGCGGAGGAGAGCTTCCAACCCGGTGATTCTTCCAGTACCAATATCCATCTGCGGTTGATACACCAAGAAAAGTTCTTTTTTGTCGAGTGCGAGCCGCAAGCTGCTCTCCAAGGTCAATCGCTCCACCGACTGAGCGTTCATGTCATCGGTAAAGAACCGGAAATTGTCACGTCCATAATCTTTGGCGCAATACATGGCCGCATCGGCATTCTTAATCAGGGTTTCGCCGTCCGCACCGTGTTCCGGGAAAATGCTGATGCCTAGACTGCAGCTAACACTTAGCGGGTGACCTTGCACGACGAATTCAGCGGTCATGGCGTCCATGAACCGCTCAGCAGCAACGGCTGCGTCGGGAATGTCCTTTACATCAGTCAACACGATGAGAAATTCGTCTCCGGCTAGCCGAGCCACCGTGTCTTGTTCACGCGCCGATTTCTTAAGGCGTTCTGCAACGTCCTGCAGGAGAAGGTCGCCGACCGAGTGTCCGAGCGAGTCGTTGATGTTTTTGAACCGGTCGAGGTCGAGGAACAGAAGCGCAACCTTGTCCTTCTGCCGCCGAGCGCTGGCCAGTGCCTTTGACAATCGATCCTGCAGAAGGGTCCGATTAGGCAGCCCGGTAAGAGCATCGTAGTAGGCTAGGTATTGGACCCGTTCTTCGGCCACTCTGCGGTCGGTGATGTCCTCAACTGTGCCTTCGTGCAGAACGATCTTGCCGTTGGTGTCACGTACTGCTCGCAGGTTCACCAACAACCACTTTTTCGTGCGGTCTCTGCGGTAGACTTCCACTTCGGCGCCGCGCACCACGCCATGCTCGTCTAGCGTGCGCGCCAGTTCACCCATCCGACCGGGATCGACAAACAGCTGGTGTGCCACGTTCGAAATCTCCGCCAGCAGTTGTTCCGGAGAATCGTAGCCGTGCATTTGTGCCAACGCGCGATTGATGCTTAGAGGGCGGCCTTCAGGAGTGATCTGAAAAATTCCAACAACAGCATCTTCGAAGATAGCCCGGTACTTCTCTTCCGCCTGCCGAAGCGCGTGCTGCTCCGCCAGTTGGTGCCGAATGCGCTGGAGTTGCAGGTGTTGGTAGATCGCGTATAAATCGAAAAGCAATACCAGCGCTGCCAGCCCACGTACCCATTCCCTTAGATCAAACCAATAAGAAACGTCCTCTTGCCGATTAAACCAGGGAAAAGTGAATGAAATGATCCCCAGGGTCAATGCGAGTGTCACCACAACGGCGACCCCCCACAGCCACCATTCACGACTTTCGATCCGACTCATCTCAGTCGGAACCGCCGAGGGGCTGTTCTGGCTCATCTGTCGGAATGCTTGCTGATTCATGCCATGCTCCGGCTATGCTCCCGCAACCTTCACGTATTCTAACCTGCGGAGTAACTTGGGAAGAGTTACGAAAGTAAGTCCGGAGGTTCATCGATTTTCATTTCGTCTGCGTGCGGATCACACGTCAGGGGAGCTAGCAGGCGCAGAACAAGCCCCATGGGAACCAGCGAATCAGGCAAGGCAACAGTTCGGCTTAATCTTCCTGGACGCGGGAACCGCAGACCCTCTATTTCTCGGACCAGATTTCCGATTAGCTAGTGACTTGGCCATCGGCCCAAGAACATTATCAAAGCGACGGCAGGTGGTGGGCACACGCAGGAGTTTCAGTGGCGCGGCCCGGACCCAATCTAATTCGGGTGCAGACTCTTTATCTAACGGGCTCCCGTCACTGGTTCCGCATACCTTCGTAATGTGGTATGGATGCTGCCGCTGGTTTAGAGTGCTTGCACGCGATGAGCAAGGAAGGACAGTTGCCGGATGCCTTCTCTGCGGTCACCCAGCAGCTCGCCTCGATCGAGAGGCGCGACTGGGAACTGTGGATCATTGTGTCGCTAGCGGGCTTTTTGGTCTCCGTGGGGCTGCTCGCGCTGATTATTCCAGCTGCCTTTCTCAAACAAGAGGACATCCATTTTCAGATCACAGTCTCACGGCAATTAGTCGTTGGCCTGTTTGTGCTGCTCGGACTGCTTAATGGCTACTTGGCCACCCGCCGTTTGGATCTGCGGCGGGCACGACAGAGACTCATCTCGACAACCATACAGAACGAATTAGTGCGTCTTCAATCTTTCACGGATCCGCTAACTGAGGTGTACAACCGTCGTTCCCTCGAAGATATGGCTGGACGATTCATCAGCCATGCGCGTCGTTTGCAAAGCCCGCTGACCTTCATGATGATCGACGTGGACCGGTTCAAAGAGGTCAACTCACGGTTCGGGCACCTGACAGGAGATTTAGTCCTTTCAGAAGTTGCTACGATACTTAAGAGTTCCGTACGCGGTTCGGACGCGGTGGTGCGTTACGGAGGCGACGAATTTCTGGTGATTCTCGCCGACACGTCAACTTTAGATGCTCGTACAGTGGTTGACCGAATCAAGGCTCACGTGAAGGACTGGAATGACCAAGGGCACCTGGAGTCTTTTGATTTGACTCTCTCTATCGGTCGCTGCGAGTGGACAGACGGGATGACCCTCGATGAGGCGCTAGACAAATCGGACCGCGCTATGTACGCGGAAAAGGACATGCCTGCAAAAAACTCCGACGCACGCAACTTGGATGTTGCAACCCTCGTTCCCAGTACCCCTCGTTCCCACTAGGACAGCCCTGCGTTCGGTGCCAAAATACCCCATCGCTTGACGGATTTGAGCTTGCGCCCACAAAAGAAGCTACCAACAAAAAAAGGACACCGCCCAAAGGCGGTGCCCCACCTACCAGCAACTTGACTTACTTATTCTCGTTCTGTGATCCGGCGCCAAACTCCTTGCGTTGTGCCACCGGACGCGCCGCTCTGGCTGCCGCTACTGCCGGCATGGCTGCCGCCACCCCGTAACGTTCGAGCAGCACAGGCACCATCGCGCCTTCCGCTTCCTTTACAAAGGTGAGCCTGCTTTCGCCCAGCAGATCGATGCGGATGAAATCTCCCAGCTTGACCTGTCCAGTCGCCACCAGATTTGCGAGCGGAAACACCAGATGCCGTTCAATCGCCCGTTTCAGATGCCGCGCCCCGTATTTCGGATCAGTGCCCTCCGCCAGCAAGAAATTCTTTACTTGTGGCGTGCAGTTGAACACGAACTGATGCGCGCCCGCTGCCATCAGAACCCGCTGCTGTACCATCCCCAATTCGATTTCCAGGATCTGCTGCAGGTGCTCGGAACGCAGCGTCTTGAACACCACTACTTTATCGATACGGTTCATGAACTCGGGCGCAAACTTGCGCCGCGCTGCGTCCACCGCCGAGCGGGTAATCTTGTCGTCGAGCGAGTTATCCACCTGCACCGCTTTCGGAGCGAAGCCCAAGCCGCCATCCACCAAACCGTTCATCTCTGCGGCGCCCAGGTTCGAGGTCATGATGATGATGCAGTTCGAAAGATCCACACGCCGGTTATCGCCCAGCGTCAGCGTCGCTTTGTCCAGAATTCCAAGCAGCAGTTGCCACAGCGAGTCGGAAGCCTTCTCGATTTCGTCGAACAGCAGAATCGACAGCTTCAGCTTTTCCGTGTGCCACTGGTTGAGCGCTTCCTGCGTCAGCAGCGGATGGGTCTCGCGGTGTCCCAGGTATCCCGGAGGCGAGCCGATCAACTTCGCAATCTCGTGCGAGTGCTGGAACTCTGCGCAATCGATCTTGATGCAGGCACGCGCGTCACCGAACAAAGACTCAGCGACCGCTTCCACCACCCGCGTCTTGCCGGAGCCAGTCGGCCCCAGGAACAGCAGATTCCCCACCGGGCGACCCGGCGCATTCAGCCCGGCCAGAAACATCTGATAGATTTCCGCGACCTTCTCGATCGCCTGATCCTGCCCCACAATTTTCCGGCGCAAAGCACCCTCAAAGTCACGGGCGTCGTTGCTGCGGCGGTTCGGATCCAGCACGGTTGCAAGGTTCGTTCTCATCGTTTCGGGCCCCTGTTTCCTTTCCGGGATCTTGTTTTCTGCTACGTTGCTCATTTTTGTCACTCGGGAGGAATGTCCAATTTCCCCGCCCCGCTCACTCCTTGTGCAAGCCGCTAGCCATCCTGCGGACGCGCTATACTCCCCCATTTTTCATCGGTTTAGATGCGGCTAGCCCACCCGATGTCAAGCTAGCCATGTTCCACAGGGTTTCCCCAAGAGCAATACTTTGCAGACTGCTGGAACTTTACCGCAGCGTCCCGACTAACCCTAAGCTCATGTCTGGTAAGCCATAACCCGCTTGGCCGGACGTAACTGGCAGCCAAGTTACTGCCGGCGCACACTAGAAACAGACTTCCTCTTCGGAGAACATCCTTGTCCCGATTTCCAGCCGCCAGACTCTCGATCACCCGCGTCGCTTCCTTAACGTTCCAGCTGGCGCTTATCGCCTTCGTTCTCTTTTCTTTGGAAGCTGCCGCCGTTCAAAACCCTCACGCCGTGCAGTTGATGCAGGTGAAAGCCGATACCACCAAGAAGCCCGAACCCCCGGCGCCATTGATTGCGCCCCCCGGTTCCGATCTTTACCAGGCCCAGCGCGGCGATAGCATCACGTCCGTCGCCCGCAAATATCTGAAGCGGACCAAATACCTCACCTCAACCGAACTGGCCGAAGCCATCCGCGAAGCCAACCACAACCGGCAGGGAGTCTTCCTCAAATCCGGAGAGCAGATAATAATCCCCGGAATTCTCGAATCGCCAATTGTAGAGAAACCGGTGCTAGTTGCAAGAGATTTCGAAGTCCGCGCCATTTATCTGACTGGGGTAATGGCGGGCAGCGATCATGGCGAGCGCATCATCCGCCATTGGCGCGAAGTTGGCGGCAACGCGGTTGTGTTCGATATCAAGGATAGCGATGGCATCGTCAACGTCGCCTTCGACCACCCGCTAGCCGCCGGACAGCGCCACTATATTTCCGACCTGCCCAAGTTCATTCACTTCTTGCACTCCGAAAACATGCACGCCATCGCTCGCATCGCCATCTTCCGCGACGAGCATCTCGTTACCACCCATCCTGAACTCGCCGTGAAGTCACGCAGCACCGGCCAGCCTTGGCGCGAAAACGGCAAACTCGTCTGGACCGACCCCTCGAATCCCAAGGTGCAGGACTATGACATCGCCTTGGCCAAGTTCGTAGCCCAGGCCGGAGTCGACGAAGTGCAGTTCGACTACGTCCGCTTTCCCGCCGAAGGCGACCAGAAGGATGCCGCCTTCAACTTCCAGACCGACAATCCAAAACAGCAGCGCTCCGAAGTGGTCGCCGATTTCCTGCAGCGCGCCTATGCCCAGATCCATCCCACCGGCGTCCTGTTTTCACTCGATGTCTTTGGAGTCATGGCGTGGCAGCGCCCCGTCGATCTTGCCCACACCGGGCAAGACATTGTAGCCATGGCGAAGCACTGTGACGTACTCTCGCCCATGATATATCCCTCCCACTTCTTCGGCATGGACGGCATCGCCCATCCCGGCGACGCACCCGAGCATTTCATCGGCGAGTCCATGGAGCGGTTCAAGCTCATCACCAATTCCGGCGCTAGCAGCGTGGTAATTCGTCCCTGGCTGCAAGCCTTCGCCTGGCGTACCAAGACTTACTCGCCGAAGTATGTTGAAGTTCAGATCGAAGTAGCGAAACAGAAAGGTGGAATCGGATTTCTTTTCTGGAACGCGAATAATGATTACTCGAAACCGTATACGGCCATGCCAGAAATGCGCGCCGCTAAAGGTCGCTACTTCCGCGGAGATGAAATAGGCGCCAAGTCCGAATCAGTCGCAGCCATGCCGGCGGTCTCAACTGCGGCGCCCGTAGCCGTACCCAATAATAATGTAGAGACGGGGCTTGCCCCGTCTTCCACCGACAGCGCCCACCCCGAGCAGAAAATCTGGCGTCACTGAGCGGGTGACACGACCCTCTTGACTTTGTTCGACAGAAGCATGTTACTCGTGTCTCAGCGCCTCGACGGGCTCCATGTGCGCTGCCTTCCACGCCGGCCACAAGCCCGCTGTAATTCCAACAAAAGTCAGAATCAGAAACGCGGTCAGCATCACGCTGCTTGACGTCTTCAGAAAGATATCGCCCTCGTGATTGGCCGTCTTATACATGGCGGAGTACAACGGCATGGGCGGAATGGCGTGCGCCAGCACGACCGACACCAGCATCCCCACGGCGCCGGCGGCGAAGGTTAGCACCAGGGCTTCCACCAGAAACTGCCAGGCAATGTCGCGATTGCGGGCGCCGAGAGCTTTGCGCAATCCTACTTCTTTGGTGCGCTCGGTCACGCTTACCAGCATGATGTTCATTACGCCCACGCCTCCAACTCCGAGCGTCAGCATGCCGATAAAGCCGAGGATGAGCTGGAGGGCAAGTCCGAATTGTTGAATTTCTTTCGAGTCGTCGACCGTGTCCCACTCGGGAGTTGACTTGTCGTCCTTGGGATTGAAATTGTGACGGCGAGCCAACACCTCCCGCACCTGGGCCAGCGCGGCTTTGTGCAGTATGGGCAGGACCGACTGGAACACGATCAGCTCGGGATCGCGCTTGTCGTTAATGTCGCCCATGCTTTCGAAGGGCATGAAAAAGTTCTCATTGTCAGGCCCGTTGTTGGACGAGTCTTGGATCTTCAGCCGCAGGAGACCGATTACTTCCCAGCTTCCTCCGTTGACGGTCACGTACTCGCCGACGGGATCGCGGTTGCCAAATACTTTCTTGGACGCATTCGGACCCACAATAAGAACGTGGCGGTGCTCGGTGAAATCGCTTTCCTCGAAGTAGCGCCCCTCGGCAATGTTCAGCTTGCGCATTTCGCCATAGGGATATTGCACCGCTTTGGTCGACACAGTCACCACCCGGTCGCCGTATTTGTAGCCGAAGTTGTCGTCCCACTCCCCACTGACCAGGCGCACCAGCGGAGCTTCCTCGCGAATGGCCTCGACATCGTCGTACTTGAAGTGAATGCGTTTGCCGGCGCGTTGTCCGCCGGCCTGCATGCTGGTCTGACCTTCCCACACCAAGATCACGTTGTTGCCAATGCCGAGGAAAGCGTTGAGCACGCCCGCGCTGACGCTTTGTCCGTAGCCGAGCAGGAGCACCACTGTAGTCAGACCCCACACGATGCCCATCATGGTGAGGATGGAGCGCAGGCGGTTGCGCGTGAGCGCGTCCCAGCTTTGCTGGATCAGTTCCTTGACCTGCACCTGATCTCCTTTCTCGTTTTACTCTTGCCGCAGACATTCGATCGGACTGAGTGCTGCGGCGCGCTGTGCCGGATACATTCCCGCGGCGATGGTGATGAGTCCAAGCGTTAATAGCGACGCGATAATCGCCAGCGGGGAAATGATGGGATGGGGCACGATATCGGGCAGCTCAACATTGGCTACCGCTAGACAAATACCTACGCCGATGCCGAGACCGATTGCGCCGCTGATGGTCATCAGGGCGGCCGATTCGGCGAAAAACTGGTTGCGGATATCGGCTGCCGTCGCGCCCAAAGACTTCCGGACGCCAATTTCGCGAGTTCGCTCGGTGACTGCGACCAGCATGATGTTCATCACCCCGATGCCGCCCAGCGAGAGCGTCATCAGCGCGACCGCACCGAAGAAGATGGTCATGATGTCGAAGATGCGCTCCACCAGCTGCGAGCCTTCGAGCGTGTCCCATATCTGGAGAGCGTCCTTGTCGGCAGGATCAAAATGATGTTCGCGGCCGAGAATCCGATACACCTGCCGCAGCGCCTCCTCGTGCTGCGCGGGATCGCCAACTTCGACTACCAGGTTGTTGATCCATCCTTTGAATACGCCTGGACGCTCTGGCGGTGGATAATCGCGCGCCATCGATGCGTAGGGAACGAAGAGTTGCGTGTTGTCGGGTCCGCTGCCGTAGCTGCCGTTCTGCTTTTTCTTTTCGAGCACACCGATGACCGTGTAGGGCGAGCCATTCATCATCAGCGTTTCGCCAATGGCGGCTTTGCCGGGAAACAACTGGTCGCGGCTCTCCACTCCGAGCACGACCACGCGGCGGCCTTCGCTCTCGTCGTCATCAGTCATCAGCCGCCCTTCCTGCACCTTGAGCGACCGGAATCTCTGATATTCGGGCCAGACTCCGCGCACCGGGCGCGAGGCAGCGTTGTAGCGGCTAACCTCGGACACATTGCGACGCAGTTCCGGGCTGACGGTTTTGATCAAGTAGGCCTCCTGCCTGATCAAGTCGGCATCGCGAATCGAGAGGCGGACTACGCGTCCGGCGGCATATCCGCCAGCTTGTTCGCTGGTTCGCCCACCCCAGATAATGGCCAGATCGACGCCGATGGTTTTCAGCCGCTCTTTCTGATCGCGGCTGAAACCTTTGCCCAGGCCTACCAGCAGAATGACCGATGTGATGCCCCAGATGATCCCGAACATGGTGAGGAAGCTGCGCAGTTTATGAGCCGCAATGGAACTGGCCGTCTGCCGCAACACCTCCCGGATGTTCAAATTCCCACACTCTCCCGATATTTAGACATGCGCGAGGCAAAAGAGTTAGCTGCCGTCTCAAGGCTTTTGCCTACATCCCACAAGTGGGGAAATACTGTAAAGCAAGGCGTGGGTCCAACGGTCGCGCCTTTCCCAGGACAAGCTGTCTATGTGCGTATACGGCGTGATCGACGGGAGAGTTCCGTAACCAGAACAAGCGTCAAGAGCAGGCTTACCGAAAACCATGAAAAGCTCTGTGATCGGGAACGCGGGACCTGGCGGTTGGCCAAGACAAACTTGGACGAATTAAACCTTGTGAGATTAGGATGAGATGCGAAAGCGACTTTTGGGTAAGCTTCATGGCAATGGAAGTTCTCGAACCGCTCGACATTACGTCCTGGCAAGGCCCGTTCTCCCCCGAGATTGTAGCCAAAGCTGCAGATGCCCTCGAAACTGGAAAGCTCCTCTACGCGCCGCAGCTGCTTTTCGAACTGTCCGAGAGCGAGCGAAAGTTTCTCTCTCCGGATTGTCTGGGCGGGAAATCGAAAAACGTGAGCTTCCGTCCCGACTCCGGCGTTTTGAATGGCACTCGCTGCGGGGGATCCGAGCGCAACGAGTTACTCGGAATGTTACAGCGCTACTACAATCGGGCTTCCGACTTGCTGCAGGCGCTCTGTCCCGGGTATAGCAATCACCTGACGTCCGGATTCACTAGCTTCCGTCCCGCCGAGATCGCCGGCCGAACTACATCCTGGCGGCACGACGACACCCGGCTCCACGTGGACGCCTTTCCGTCCCGGCCAATGCAAGGCCTGCGAATTGTACGCGTGTTCACGAATGTCAATCCGCAGATGCCCCGCGTTTGGCGGGTGGGAGAAAAGTTCGAACAGGCTGCGGCTAACTTCCTTCCAGGGATCAAGCCGCCTCGGCCTGGGACGGCGGCACTGCTCTTTTGGCTGCGGATCGTAAAGGGACGGCGAACCGAATATGACCACTACATGCTCGGCATTCACGACCGGATGAAGGCGGATGAAGGCTATCAGTCTCAGGTTTCGCAAATGCAACTCGCCATTCCGCCCGGCACAACCTGGATCTGTTACACGGACTCGGTGTCTCACGCCGCCATGTCTGGCCAGTTTGCGTTTGAGCAGACATTCTATTTACCGGTCAGCGCCATGAACAACCCGGAGCGCTCGCCGTTGCGCGTGTTGGAACGTCTGGTGGGGCGCACGCTCGCCTAAAGGCTAACTTAGTCAAGAGAGTAACCAGTCCAAGCTTTCCTTGGACAGAGGCTTCCGTAGATGCCCGTATCCATGCTGCCGGAAAGCCTTGGCAATTGCCCAAACCAGCTGCCGTCAGGCCCATCCCAGTTCTAAGGGCCGTTGTAAGTTACTGCCGATATCCAGAGTTACAATTACTAAAGTGCCATCCTACCCAAGAGATTGAGCCATATACTTCTTGCCTTCTCCGACTTACGTTTATTTTACGTCTGCCGATACTAACGGAGACCAGATGAAGCATCTCCTGCCGATTCTTTTGCTGGGTGGCGCCATGCAGGCGCAGAGTTTCACGGCGAGCGTCTATGCGATCCCCGATGAACCCAGCCCCCGTCCTTTCTGGACGGTCGAGAACAAGGTGGATTTCGGTATCTTAGCTGGACTCGTCGCCGCTGACGGCAT
>Ga0181523_10000778_pt1 | contig 35787 bp, 19 predicted proteins | sample PEATcosm2014_Bin_43_FD_119752 | JGI IMG/M metagenome (GOLD analysis project Ga0181523, IMG submission 119752) | Peatland microbial communities from MTU Mesocosm Facility, Houghton, MI, USA - PEATcosm2014_Bin05_30_metaG | ecosystem: Environmental > Terrestrial > Soil > Wetlands > Peat | place... | reverse complement strand
TAGCTCGCCCTCCATGACTAGAGGACGCGGTCCCTCCGAACGCATTCCTGTTTGGCACGTGCCCAAACAAACTCAGTGAGTCACGACGCAACTCGCATCTGTAACGAGCTACAGGGTGCGTTGCTAGAGATGGCGTTTCCAGCGTGACTCAAAATCTGCCGCCGAAGGGCGTGTGGGTTCGATACCAACCCTGGGCACCAAATCCAGTGGAGAGCGGACGCCGGTCGCGTCAGAGGATTAGTTCGTCGGTGAGGCGGGGGCATTGTGGGTCGATTTGGGTTTTCCCCTATCTCCCGCGGCTTCCATTTTTATCCTTAGCGGCAAGGGGAAGAGATCTTTCGAGACGGACAATGCCGTATCTTCGTATCCCTCCCTTGTTGCAATGAAGTGAAAACAACCGTCGCTGGGCCAAAAGTAGACTCTCAAGTCTGCATGAATGAGGCCTTGGGCGTCCGATGTCCTGCTGTTCAGCTCTCGACTGGTGAGCTTGCTAGGGTCAGTCAGGCCCTCGTCCTCTGAATCAGGCATGACCAGGGCCCCTTTGATGGGAGAACCGCGAACGTCGACGACAATGACCCGAGGGGCGTCCTCCGTTTCGGGGGGAGAGGAGCATGCCGCAAGAAGCACGATCATTCCAATGAGCATTATCGGACGCATCGGATTGCAGCGTGAGGGATTCGCACCAGCGGGACAAGTGTGTGACAGCCTCGCGGGATTCCCATTCTGACACTCCAGCAACGGGCCATGCCCGGACCATCGATCGCCAACCTCGGTGTATCCCTCACACCGAGGGCAAAGGAGGGAAGGGTGGCGAAAGCGAGGATTGCCAAGGGTAAGAAAGGGAGCGGAGCAAGAAGGCGGGCTCGAAGGTAAGAATGCGGCCGTTTTTCGAGCCGGGCCGGAAGGGACAGTCAGTGGCCGAGTCTTGGCTGTTCTCGCTTGGCACGTGTCCAAACGCCCTCAGTGAATCACAATGCTAATCGCCCCTGCAACGAGCCACAGGATACGTTACTAAGAGCGGCCCTGACAGCGCGACTCAAAATCTGCCGCCGAAAGGCGTCTGGGTTCGATTCCCACCCTGGGCACCAACCATAAATGTAGTTGGCAGGGTAGAGCCGGGTTGGGCTGACGCCCTACGCCCAGTTATTTGACGAAGAGCCGATCAGTCGGCGAAGTTGAGGTTTACGGGAGCGATGGGCCATTTCTTCTCTGGTGCGTTGGTGGTCGGCACGTCCGGCCCAACCTCCTCAAGCTTGACACCACTCACCCAAGTACGGCCCGTCCCATCAATGAAGAACCCGAAGGCGAGGGCCCCCGCGTTTGCCGCAACATCTAGAACAATCGAGTAATTCTTCCAATCGGTGGTGCCTTTCACAGGCCGGCTATCCATGTTGTCGAATCCCAGCAGTGCGCCGCCCTCTTTGGCATCGATGCGGAACCAGAGATGGGCACCCCCGTCATTGGCGTCCTCTGTCTTCATCCATGCGCTGAGCCGCAGCCTCTTTCCGAGGAAGCTATGGGCGTCACACATTTGCATCATTCCCCCGAAACCATCGATCGACGGTTCGATCGACTTTGCATACGCACTCGGCAGACCATTGTGCGTCGTGTCCTTGTCTACTCCCACCACGTATGCGGTGGGTTTGCTTCCGTTCTTCCACCAGCCGGAAGGGGCCTTGGTCGTTACTTTTGGGTTGGTTGTCACGTCCTGTGGCTGGGCCCATATATGCGGCGCAAAGCCCAACCCGAAAACTAGGGTAAGCAACGTCGCCACAAGGGACGTGCGGGTGAAAGAGGGTCGCTTGGTGGGTAAGGTCATTTGGGACTTGGTTTCTGAGTGGTCTTCTATCAGGCGACGGCGCTCCGAGCACGTAACAAAGGGGCGTTGGCAACGCGATTCAAAACCTGCCGCCGAAAGGCGTGTGGGTTCGATCCGCACCCTGGGCACCGTTCTACGACTGACCTGGTCGATCGCTAGGGCCCTTGAAGGTGATTCCCAGGCTTGGCGAAAACGGCCTTCAAGACATCAACGTTCCACCTGCGGGCCGCGCGATCGTATATCAGCATGTCCCCGCCATCGTCCCAGATGGCGTTGCTGAAGCCTCGTTGGGCGGCTTGTGCGGGAACGAACCGGTAATACTCCAACCGTGACTTAGCGTCGCACTTCACGCTGGTGCCCCACTCTCCAAGATATACAGGCGTCTTGTTGCGATCGGACCATGTCTTTATCCGATCCATGGTGCGGAGGTAATCCACTTTCTGTGCGTCCGTGCCCCACGTTGCATCATCCTTGTTGCGCGGCTCGCCGCAGACAAAAAACCAGGGATCATAGCAATGGTAGGTCGCTATGACGTACGGGTCCTTGGGCACCTGCAACTCATTCAGAAGGCGGTCGGCGTTGTCGCCAACCGCCCCTAGAATCACGCAACGGTTCGGGTTGGACTCACGGATCACCCGCAGAATGCGATTGTTCATCTCGGTCGTCTGAACCGCATTGATGAACTTTGGGTCGGATTCGTTGATGACCTCAAAAACGAGCAATGATTCCGGCGTACTCTTGAATCGCAGAGCCAGCTGCCTCCAAAGCGCCTCCAGGCGCGGCAACTGCGCGGATGGATCCTTCTTGAACCATTCCTCGTGGTGTGCGTTCAGAACGACGACCATCCCGCGTTGATTCGCCCAGCTGACCACCTCCGCGATGCGATCCAGGAAGCGGCGGTCTACCGCATAGGGAGGTGTCGTCTGCATGTGCTTTCCCCATGTAACGGGAAGCCGCACGTGTGTGAAGCCGGCCGCCTTGAAGTCGTCAAAGAATCCGGGTTGTGCCATTTGCGGGTTCCACGTCCCTTCGCCGTCCGGCGCGTCAAAGGTGTTTCCCAGATTAATTCCCATGCCCATCCGCGCCACCTCATCCCACGCAGTGGGCGAGCTTGCCTGACACGCCGTAGCTTGGCCCAAGACCGCTAATGCAGCGGCTAGTGAAATCAGTGCAGGCATCTTCTCCATGAGCTTTCGCATATACAGTCGTCTTGGTCGACCTACTGAGAATCTCAAACGCGGTCAAAGGCCAAAGAAGGTGTTCCAAATCTTGACCGATGAAACCGGGATTCCGCACTTGGATTGGCAGATTTCAACGATTACCACGCTGATGCGCGCTTCTGCCGACAAAGAACAATTCACGGAGCTTCATGCCCGGGCGTTCCAATTGGCCGTCCCGCCAGCGCAGATGCGCTTGCCATTGCCCGACACTCCCGACCAACCGCAGACTACTAGCGTCCCTTGGTAGCCTTCTGGACAGCCTTAAAGGCGCTTTTTGCGAAGTCTCGCTGCCCCTTTCTTAGCTTTAGCTGTCTTAGGCCTCTCTTTGCTTGGCTTGAACCTCGATTTCTTGGGCATGGCCACAGGATGGCAATTAAACGCGTGGATACAAATCTGTTTTCAAAAGGACCCAGTGCCAGAATTTCCGAGATCAAACCCTGCTGAAATCCGCAAGATATGGGCCATGCCCTGGGTATGTCTCCTGCTGATTAAGGGCCTCCGCAGACTTTGCTGCAGATGAGGGTTGCTTGGATGAGGCAGGACCTGCCGCCGAAAGGCGTGTGGGTTCGACCCCAACCTTGGGCAGCATCTACATTGTATAGGTTGAGGCTCTGTTTCCCGCCCTGGGAATTGGAGCCCCGTCGCACTTGGTCAGAACGTCCCGATCCAGCCAGCGGGCTGGCCCACAAGGCGGGCTTTCAATCTACGTCAATCGCCCTTCCCCCCTCCTTCTTGTCGTAGCTGCGAAAAGCAAACATCGTCTCGCTTTTGGTGATGCCATCGACCTTCAGCAGGTGGTCCGTGATCACGCACTCAATCATGTCGTTCGATTCGCACTTTATGATCACAAGCAGGTCATATCTCCCAGATATTGAATACAGGTCGGTGACGGAGGGGAACTCCAGGAGTTTCTCGGCCGTGCCGGTGATCTTCTTGGGGTCTATCTTCAGGAGTATGATGGCGGTGGGCACTGAGTATCGCTCCTATCGGTTGAATTGCTGATCGCCGGATTTGAAGCGAGTTCCGGCCAGACCGCAAGCCGAGGCCGGACATGGCATCCTTGCCCCGGTCTAATGGGGAAAACCATGCGACATGAAGGACCCACCAACGAAGGGGCGGAGGTTCCTCGCATTCATGACGGGAGCATCGAGTAGTGCGCTTTGAGCGTTCCTGTTTGGCAGGTGTCAAAATAGACTCAGAGAATCATGGCGCAATCCGGCCCGCTGGCTCCTTACCGCGACGGCGGTGAGGTCGCGGCGCGGCAGCGCTCGATCTCCAGCAGCGCCTCCCGCACATCCACCGTCAGCCGGCCAACGACATTTTCGGAAGCAAGGGTCGCCGACGCTCAGTCCAGCAGTTCCATGCGTTGCGCGGCCGCGAATGAGACGGTTGGATCGAGGACGCTCGCTGCATAAATGCGGACAGCGGCGGGATTCGAGACGCTCAGGACGCTGGATTTCTACCTTCGCTCTCGACTGGGATTTGATTCACGTCAGTTCAAAGTCAAAACATGCATGGGGCGCCAAATAACAAGGCCTCGCGACGTTTGCCAAACCACCGCCAAAGTTGATCCATCTCAAGCTCGGGGCCTGGTCCGGATCTCTCGCGCATCTCTGCCATAGCCCGAAGTTCCTTGGCTGCGAGAAGGTCCCTCTCTCGCCCCATGGCCTCCTTTGCGCGTACCAAATCCGGAAGCGATAGGAACCTGCACGTCCTTCCGGCGACCTCAAATGTCTCCGAATTCGCCTTTATGGACTTGAAGTCGCCTAGGCCCGATATCGAGGGAAGAATGTCGACGACGCCCCAGTCCGTCTCGAGGTAGAGATTGTCTGCAGACTGTCCGGACGTTGGGACCTGGAGGAAGGAGAGGCGCTGGGGCGTCATCCGATGACGCGGATTAAGGTCCCTCAGCGCTTCCCTAAGGCGCTCGATGTTCTCCGGCGTGAGAACCGCGCAAATGTCGAGATCCCTTGTGACAAGGGCAGAACCGTGGAGCACTCCGGCAAAGCCACCTACAACCACAAAATCGACGCGAGAATCAGCTAACCGCTGAAGTAGTTGGCTTAAGCTTTTCACTTCGTTCCTGGCGAATCCGGTCGAATTCAAGGACTAGGGAAAGAGCTTGGTCATGCTGCCTTGCTCGTTCCTCCGGAGTAAGCCTCAGGCTAGCATCAACGAGACTCAGATCGAAACCCGCCTTTTCAGCCTCCTCTATGGCGGAATTATTCACGGCTTGCACGTGGGCAGTTTGTCAGGTCTGCCACCTAGGTCAAACGTCCAAACCGACAGGGTCGAAACCCGCGCAAGTTGCCTGTGTAATGGGTCCCGGGACAAGTGACCAAGCTCGCCGTTGGCATTGTGGCCCAGAATCTGTCGCCGAAAGGCGTGCGGGTAGGATCCCCACCTTGGGCACCATGCTGAGGACAGGGCCCCAGCCCAGGCCGATGGCGGCGACAAATCCCCTTGCGCGGGACAGGGTCGCGTCAGGTGGGTCGCGGCGCGATTGTGGCTAGTCAGTGCCCTGTCTGTGCCGGATCGGGAAAGGCTTCTACCTCAATGTTCCGATAGGAGACCTTCGTGTTCGCGCCGCCGTGGATTTGCAGCGCGAATTTGCCCCGCTGCGGGATCCCCTGGGCGCTCTCGGTGTAGTCGACGGTCTTAACGCCATTTAGCCAGATCTGGATGTGCGCCTTTTCCGCCCGGATCCTGTAGTCGTTCCAGGCGCCCGGCCTCAGCGCGCGGTCGCGCACGTCGTGCGAAGGCTCCGCCAGGTCCGCGTTGCGCCTGCTTTCGTCATAGAGATTGCCGTCCGTGCCCGCACCGAGGTCGGCCTGGTATCCCGAGACCTCGAAGCTCCCGGGCACCCGTTGCGACCAGAACTGCACGCCTCCGTTCACGAATCCGCCGGTGCCCTCGATCCTGTACTGGAGGCGCAACTCGAAATCCCCGTAATCCGCCGTGGTCGCCAGGAACTCGTTGTGCGGCTGGCGCCGGTCGAGCGCGCCCCCAACGATTGCGCCGTCCTCGGCGCGCCAATTCTCCTTGTTGCCCTCCCAGCCCGCGAGCGTCCTGCCGTCGAACAGGGGCTTGGCGGACTCGCCTCCAACCGTGGATATCGTCCCGACCGGGGCGCTGGTTGGCGCGAGAACCTGGATCTCCATTCGGGTCAGCTCCGGGTCGATGATGTCAATGGCCCAGAGGTGCTCCCCGTTGACTGTCGGCAGGTGGCTGCCCCGGGTTGCAATCCCTCCTCGGTGCAGCGCCTGGTAGGTGTCGTCGATGTTGCTGACCTCAAAGTTGACGTGATCGAACGCGCCTGCGGCCCACTTGTTCAAGGGCGGGTCGAAGAAGATCAGCTCGATCAACTCCTTGCCCGGCCCCGGGAGCCTGAACTTGACCAGGGCGAGGCGCCCATCCGGCGCATTGGCGCGGAACACCTCGGGGAAGCCCAGTGTTTCACGGTAGAATGCCATGGTGGCTTCGGCCAGCGGATAGGCCACTGCGAGCCCGAAGTGTTGCAAATGTCTGCTGAAGGGGGTCGTCCGCACGGCCGGGGCTTCGGGAGGAATCCACGGCTTGGCCACCTCGATGACGTCTCCGGCAGGGTCCGCCAGTCGAAGGGCCCGTTCTTGCGGGCCCGAACCTATCCACGTCGCGGAAACGCCGCGGGTGCGAAGCACGCCCTCGAGCCCGTCCAGATCGGTCGCCTCAAGCGTCACGTGCTGCAAGCGCCGCGCCCAGTTGGCGTCGGGTACCCTCTGGAACTCGATCCACTGGTTGGCTCCGACGACAAATCGTATTCCGCTGGGGCCGGCAGGCACCTCGGCCAGCCCGGCTCCCTGGCCGTAGAACCGCCGCAGCGGGGCGAGATCAGCGGTCAGGAGGGTGACCCCGGAAAGACCGGACACCGCGACGGGCGGCGCCGGGTCTGAAGGGCCGACGCCGCGGGCGACCGCGGGCTCCAAGGAGAGCAGAAGCGACGTCGCCGCCAGGACTGATAGGGAAGGGTGCCTGGGGTCCATGGCGGACCCTGCGTTTAAGGCGTGGCCGCTTACGGCACAAGGGGGATTGTTGCCCGGTCCTCACCCCCGGGCCTCGACACGGGTCTGATGCCCGTCCGCTCAAGGCCTAAACATGCTTGGTGCGCCATTATCGGAGGAGAATGCGGGTCCGGCGCGTCCACGGCCGAACCCACGGCGGAAGCGCTGGTCAGGGCCTGCCTATTCCGCAGCCGAGACGATCTCGAACACGCCCACCCCGTATTCCTGCAGGGGTATCGCGAACCTGCCATCGGCCTCCCGGGCCACCAGTTCCCCGGTGGCGACGTTGCGCAGGGCCGCGCTCCGAGATCCGGCCGATGCCTCACCGGCGTCCACGCGCACGGTAAGCGGCCTCTCGGCCAGGTTGACCGTGATGAGGGCCCGCCGCGTCCCGTCGAAGCGCGCGAACGAGAACACATCGGCGCTGTCGTTCCCGACGATGGCCTGGTCGCCGGTGACCAGCTCCGGGTTCGCCCTGCGGAGCGCGATCAGGTACTTGTAGTAGGAGAGGATGGAATCCGGCTCTTTCACCTCGGCCTCGAGCGACGGGTAGCCGCCCCTTGCGATCGGGCTCTGCGTCCACCAAACGCCCGTGCCCTTGTACCAGACCGCCATGCCCGGGCCCGTCGCCGCGGTCCAGGGAAAGGCTTCCCGCACGGGGATGTCATTGGCGTCTGACCCCGTGTTCTTCAGCTGCCTCCCCTCCACGCCGAGTTCCTGGCCGTAGTAGATCAAGGGGATGCCCTTGAGCAGCAGATTCAGGGACGCGCCGACCCTCTCCCTGCGGATGTCTCCGTTCACCTCGGAGGCAAAGCGGTTCGTGTCATGATTCTCGATGAATATCAGCTGTTGCTTGCCGGCCGGGGTGCTCAGCGCGGTCTGGGTGACCGCCTCGTCGATCCGCTTCTTGTCGAATGACACGATCGCGCCTCGGACCCGGAAGGCGTACACCATGTCGACGTTGCCGCGATTGAACCAGTCATCGCCGTACGACCCCCAGTCGGCCTGCTCCGCAAGGATGCGGACACGCGGGTTGTCGGCCCTCAGCTGCCTGAAGAGCGGCGTCCAGAAGCCGGAGAACAGGTTGTCCAGCTTCTTCAGGTTATCGAGGTCGTCCATCATGTGATCGATCCGGAAGCCGTCGACGCCGTCGTGCGCGCCCGGGCGGCCCGGGTTCATCCAGTGCTCGAACTGCCTCGTCTGGTATTCCAGCACCGCCGGGTCGTGCATATTCACCATGGCCACAAGGGTCTTGGTTCCGTCAAAGGACGGGAGCTCGGCGGAAACCGGCTGCGTGCCGCCCGGTCCGTTGTGGAAGATGAAGTGGCCGTACTTCGAATCTGGGTTGTCGAGTGAATCCCTGAGCCACACATGGTTCCCGGTGACGTATTGTACCTCCTGATCGATGAATATCTTCATCCCGCGCCTGTGCAGCGACCTCACCAGGTGGCGGAAGTCGGCCTCCGTGCCATAGGCGGGATCGATCCTGGAGAAGTCGTCCGCAAAATAGCTGTGGTAGAAGGGCGACTTGTACAACGGGGTCAGGAGGACCGTTGTGACGCCTAGGCCCTGGAGGTAGCCAAGCTCCTGCTCGATGCCCTTCAGGTCGCCCAGGGAGTCGCCGTTGCTGTCGCGAAAGCTTCGGACGAATATCAGGTAGAAGATCTCGTCGCTTGCCCCCGGCCGCGGGGTAGGCGCCGGTCCCTCCGCGAGCGCCGAGCCGAGGACCGCGGCCACCCCTAGTACGGCAAGCAATGCGCCCCGTGCCGCCCCGGCCGTCCATGAGAATTGCATTCGTATCATGACGAGAAGCCGTCCCGGGCGGATGTTGTGAAAACGGCTTCTCGTGTTGCAACGGCAATCGGTTTCAATTCAGTGAAAAGCCCCAACCAGCCCTCGACCTTCCGCCGGACATTGGGGCCCTGGATACTCGCATGAACAGACGCACCTTCGTCACCTCCATGGCCGCGGCCGGGGCCGTGGTCGCCACCGGCTCGCGCCTCTTCGCCGCTGACTCGAAGCCGCGGGCCAAGGTCGGGATCATCGGCTGCGGCTGGTATGGCGGCGTGAACCTCACGGCCCTCGCGCGAAACGTAGGGGTCGACTTCGTCTCGCTGTGCGATGCCAACGAGCGGTCCCTCCGGGAAACGCTCCAGATGGTCGCCAGGTACCAGACGGCCGTGCCCAGGACCTTCGCCGACTACCGCGACATGCTCGGTTCGGGCGAGCACGACATCGTAATCGTCGCCACGCCCGACCACTGGCACGCGCTGCCCGCCATCGCGGCCATGAAGGCCGGCGCGGACGTCTATCTCGAGAAGCCCGTCAGCGTCGACGTGATCGAGGGCGAGGCGCTCCTGGCCGCCTCGCGCAAGTACGGGCGGGTCGTCCAGGTGAATACGCAGCGCCGCAGCAACCCCCTCTACCTGGAGGCCCGCGACAAGTACATACGCAGCGGCAGGCTGGGGAAGATCGGGCTCGTCGAGACCTACAGCTACCTTGGCTCGGAAGGCTGGAGCGCAGGTCCGATTCCCGACGCGCCGGTCCCCGCCGGCCTGAACTACGATCTTTGGACGGGGCCGGCGCCGCTGCTTCCCTTCAAGGCCATAAAGGAGTCCCGCGGATGGCGAGCCTTCATGGAATACGGCAACGGGCCCATAGGCAACCTGGGCGTGCACATGCTCGACCAGGCGCGCTGGCTGCTGGGCCTCGGCTGGCCGGAATGGGTCTCCTCCTCCGGAGGGATCTATGTCGAGAAGGCATCCTTCTCCAATATTCCCGACACCCAGCGCAGCGTGTTCCACTACCCCGACCTCGATGTCAGCTGGCAGCACCGCCTCTGGGGCGGCTCGCCGATCCCCCAGCGCCACTGGAGCGACCAGTGGGGCACGCGCTTCATCGGGGAAAAGGGCACGCTCAACCTGACGATGCTCGAGTACGTCTTCACGCCGGCCGGAGACGGCCCGCGCGAGGGCGTGCACATGCTCTCGAAGACGGGCAACCTCGAGAACGTCGATTTCAGCCGCGACGGCCAGGCTTACACCGAGACCGAGAACAGGCACGTGCTGGACTTCATGCGGGCGCGGGAGAATCGCTCCCGACCCATCGCGGACATCGAGGAGGGGCACATATCCAGCGCATGCTGCGAGCTCGCCATTCTCTCGCAGCAGCTCGGCCGGCCGGTCGCCTACGATCCAAAGTCCCGGACGGTTCCCGGCGACCCGGAGGCGACCCGCCTGCTCGCCCGATCCTACCGCGCGCCCTGGGTTCATCCCGATCCGGCGGTCGTGTGAGGCCGGGGCAGGGCCCCTCGCCCCGGCCCCGCGGGCCTCTTGCCAAGCCACACCCGTTTGTTGATTGTGCGGGTTTGAGCTCGATTCCCATCGCGGTCGGCGCAGGCCGCGACGCCGACCATTCCTTTCTGGGCCATCCCAGGGGACTCGCCTACATCGCATTCACGGAGGCGTGGGAGAGGTTCTCCTACTACGGCATGCAGACGCTCCTCGTGCTGTACATGGTCCGGCACCTGCTGCTTCCGGGCCATATCGAGCGCATTGCCGGTTTTGCGTTGTTCCGCGCCGCCATCGAGCGCGGATATGGCGGAGCGCTCTCGAATATCGCGCTGTCCTCGGCGATTTTCGGGCTCTACACGGGCCTCGTGTACCTGACCCCGATCGGCGGCGGCCTGATCGCCGACCGGTGGCTTGGGAGGACCCGCACGATCACCATCGGCGCGCTCCTGATGGCCGCCGGCCAGTTCCTGATGGCATCCGAGGCATTCTTCCTGGTCGCGCTCCTCTGCCTCTTGATCGGCGTCGGCTGCTTCAAGGGGAATCTCGCCAGCCAGGTGGGTGCCCTTTACGGGCCCGGCGACCTGCGGCGGGCCGACGCATACCAGATATATTATCTGTTCATCAATGGGGCCGTTATCGTGGCGCCCCTGATCGCGGGGACGCTCGGAGAGGTCTACGGATGGCGCTACGGCTTTGGCGCGGCAGGCGTCGGCATGCTGATCTCGATCGCCATTTACCTCTCGGGCCGGAAGTGGCTCCCGCCCGAGGCGAAACAGGCCCGGGCCAAATCGTCCGCGCGACCTGGCCTGAGCCGAAACGAGCGCAACGCCGTCATCGTCCTCGTCATGTTGCTCCCGGTGCTCGCCATCGGCGCCGTTGGAAACCAGCAGATATTCAACGCATACCTGCTTTGGGTGCCGAGCAATGTGAACCTGGTGTTCTTCGGCCGCACGATGCCTACCACCTGGCTGATCACCCTCGATTCGGTGGTGAGCATCTCAAGCCTGGTCGCCGTGATGGCGTTCTGGCGCGCGTGGTCGAGGCGTTTCCCTGAGCCGGGAGAGGTCGTCAAGATAACGATCGGTCTTGGCTTATGCGCCGTCGCCCTGCTGTGGCTCGCGGCTGCGGCGACGATATCGTCCACAGGCCATAAGGCGGGCGTGGGCTGGGTGCTCGCCTTCGAGGTTTTCAACAGCGTCGGCTTTGCCAACGTGTTCCCGGTAGGGCTCGCCATGTATGCGCGCGCTTCCCCAAAGCGGCTCGCGGGAACGATCATGGGCGTCTATTCGCTGCACCTGTTCCTGGGAAACAACTTGGTCGGCTGGCTTGGGGGCCTCCTGGACCGCGTTTCCGGGACGCATTTCTGGCTTCTGCATGCGGCACTGGTCGGAGCAGCCGGCACGATAATGTTGGCTGTGGCGCGGCGGGCCCGAAGCCTTTTGTTCGCGGGAGAGCCGGACGAGAGCTGAGGGGCCCGCGAGTCACGGGCGACGAAAGGCCGGGTCCGGCGGACAAGACGGCGGCTGGCTGAAACCTCCGGCGCCGCCAGCGGGATGCTCAAATGTGTTCCTCTTCCCGGAGCCGTGCATGACTGTTCCCAACGCATCCCCTATCGTACCGGCGCCGTGATTGGATAGCCGCCGTGAGCGGCGGTTCCGGGTATTCCTAGGGCCCTTCCCGCAGGAACTGATACAGTTCCGCCGAAAGCATGGCGCGATCGATGAACCCGAACGTGCCTTCCTCGTTCACCTCGCGCGCCGCGTCACGCAGTGCGGTCATGGCGATTCGGTAGAGTGAGGCTGCCAAGCTGACCCGCCTGACTCCAGCCATGGCGAGTTCCCTTACGGCGAACGAGTGGCCCCTTATGCCGTTCATGAAGCTGACGGGCTTAGTCACCGCGGTGCACACCGCCTTCACCGCCGCTAGGTCGGGCAACCCGGGCGCAAACAACACGTCGGCCCCGGCCTTTTCATAGGCCTGCAGGCGCCTGATCGTGTCGTCGAGGTCCGGATTGTCTCGGACGAAATTCTCCGCTCGCGCCGTCAGCATGAAGTGAAACGGCAGCGTGCGCGCAGCCTCTGCCGCCGCGGCCACGCGCTCGGCCGCGTGGTTAAGGTCGTAAACCGGACCGCCGCCGCCTTTCGCGTCCTCGATCGAGCAACCGACGAGTCCCTCGCCGGCGGCGAGGCGGACCGTCTCGGCCACGAATTCGGGTTCGTCGCCAAACCCGTTTTCCAGGTCAGCGGAGACGGGCAGATCGGTCGCCTCGACGATTGCGCGCGCCATCGCCAACGCCTCGGGGCGGCTCACGTGCCCGTCACGGCGTCCCAGCGTCGCTGCCGACGCAGCGCTCGAGGTCGCCAGCGCCTTGAAGCCGAGCCCGGCGAGGATGCGCGCCGAGCCGGCGTCCCACGGATTGGGTATCACGAACGCGTCCCGCATCTCGTGCAATGCGCGAAACCTCGATGCCATTTCCTTCTGGTCCAAGCTCATGGATGTCGTGTTGAAGATAACCTTCGTCGGCAAATGGGCAATTAGGCCGGGAAGTCCGGTAAGGCTAACGCGGCCCGCATTCCGGCATCGAGTCCCGATTCCCAAGAAGGGGGTCTTTTCGGAACGACGCCGGGCACCGTGGTGGGTGTAGACGCCGCCCCGGCCTGCCCGCGCGGCACGAGGACCCTCGGCTCGCGGGCTCCCATCGCGGGCGCATCATTCCGTCAAATCCCAAAGGCCTACTTTCCACCCGCCCATCGCGCCCGCCCGCCCGTGTCGGCCAAGTATTTGATCGCCGCCTCCTGGACACACAGCTGTGCGTCCAGGAGCTGGTCGGCCGATTGCCGGACCTGATCGCCGCGCCTGTTCGTGCCGGCGTATCCGTGCGATGGCGATTCGACGACGACGGAAAGGGCGCCGCAATGGAGGTTGAGCGCGGTGTCGAGGTTATAGACGCTCTTCGGCGCCCGGGCGGGATTCGCCTCGGTATCGGGATCGCTGGTGGCCTGCAGCCCCGCCTGGGCGAGTGCCGTATGGACCGACCGGTAGAGTCCGTCGAAAGCGTGCGCGAGCGCGTCCTCCACGACCGGTCTCAGCATTCGGGTATAATAGTTGTCCGGACCGACGCCGGTGTGCAGGTTGAGGATCAGGTCAGGGCGCTCGCGGGCCGCGAGGCCGAACAGCGCCTCGGTCTCCGGCTGGCGCGAGCCGAAGAAGTCGTCGTGCATGAGGTTCACCCCGTTGTCGTTCGGATAGCCCCCCGGGAACTGGGTCCGCGAGAAGTCCAGCGGAATGTACAGCTTGCAGGTGGGATAGCCGATCAGCTTGCCGTCGCTCCAGCCTCCCGTGTTCAGGTATTGCTCGATCGTGGCGTCGGTCCCGCGAAACGCCTCCATCCGCAGCGGCACCCGCGCCCGCCCGTCCATGTTCACGATGGGTATCACGATGAGCCGGTCGACGCGTCCCGCCGCCGAGACGATATCCGGCCACGGCCGCCCGCGCAGGTCCTTTCCGCTCTCGAGGACGGAGAGCAGGTTCACAAGGCCCACGATGCCCTCAAATTCCCCCCCGTGGACCGACGCCATCGCCAGGTACACCCTCTTGCCGAAGTCGGGCCCGTAATACGCGCTCATGTTGCCTGCACCGACCGCCCCGGAAAACGTCGTCGAGCCCTTCCCCTCGCGGGCGCGGCCGTAAACCACCGCCCGGATCGGCCGGCCTCCCGCGCTCTCGCCGACCACCACGACGGCGCCCCGATGCACCCGCTCACGGAGGAAACCCGCCACACCATCGACAGTACTCACCCAGAATTCCGGCGGATTATCCGCCTCGCGCAGGTATTCCCTGGGAATCTTGGGGAAGGCCTTCGAAGGCGGCTCCGAAGCCCCGGCGCCGCCGAGCCGCGTCCCTAGCCCGCCGGCGAACAGAAGGACCGCGAGGGCCCTGCGCAGCGCTGCCGTTTTCATTGTGACCGCACGCAACCGGCCATCGGGGCCGGATGCAACCTGGAATTGCCTTCTCCCGACGCCGTGCCGGCCCTCGGGCGCCACGCGATGTCGCTTGCCAGGGCCCCCGCAGACCTGTTGAGGCCAAGGCCTCCCATAGGGATTTGATTCGCGCCGGCTAGGACCTAGAAGGGCTCGGTGCGCAGGCTTCGAACGCAATCCGGCCACAAGGCCTCCGGCGCGCCCCGTTTCGCTGCGCCCAGGTCGATCGCCTCGGTCCTCGTTCTGGGCGCGGCCCTCCAATCCGCACGGAGCCAGGCCGAGCCTCTCTATCGCGAGCCTTTCCGACCAGATCTTCCAGAAGGAGGGCGCGGACTCCTTGGAGCTCTTTGCCCAGGGGGGCTCCGCGCCGATGATCGACCTGAAGGTCTGGCCCCTGGATTCGGCTTGGAGGTAGTTGCGGCGATGCTCCGGATGGATGCCGCTTGATGCTCCGTTTGACGTGGCCGGGGCCCCGCCGTCCGCGCGGCCGGGCCCCGCGCCGGCCCGTTATTAAGGTTTGCGCGGTCTGTGGAATCGGGCCGGAATTGGAGTCGATGACCAGAAAGGAGGTTCGGTGATAGGGCTTGGCCAATCACCGGATGCGGTGCCGGCGCCTGTCGCGCCGGCCGCAGGGCGGCTGCCGTGCCGGGCGCGGATCGATGCAACTTTAGGAAAGAAATGAAAACCTCGCGCATCCTGCGATTACCCGTGTTCCTCGCGTTCGCCCTGTCGCCATGTCTGGCCGGGGCCGCAGATTCGCCTCTGGCAGTGGAGGCCACGCAGAGGGGCTACGCGGACACGGGACGCACGAAGGGGCTCGTCGTCCTGTCGGTGAACTGGGGACGCAAGTGGGGCTGCGGCGGCTTCCAGAACGCCTCGCTGCGAGAGCTGAGCTTTGACCGCCTTCCCACTGCGAAACAGAAGGACGACGAGATGGGAGACCTTGTGCTGGAACCGCCTCTGCGCCTCGGCAGCAGGCCTGACATCACCGACTATGTCTTTCTCGTGGAGCCTGGGGAGTACGCGTTGAGCTTCTTCAGCATCAAAGTTGGGCGATCCGAGTCAGATGTCGGCTATTTGAGGTACGGGAGAAGCCAGCTGGTCGGCGACGGCAAGACCCTCGGTGGCAGCTTCACGGCGAAGGCGGGGGAATCGGTCTACATCGGCGAATTCTTCCTGGAATGCACCGGCAAGCCGACCCTGTGGCGCTATTATGAGGAAGACCGGGACAGCTTCCGGCGCAAGATGGCGGCCGTTAGGAGGAGGTACCCCTTCCTGGACGTGGACAAGGTCCAGTTCAGGTTGTTTAGCACTAAGATCTTCGGACGGCCGTACGACCTTCCGGCGGAGGGCAAGTAAGGGCAGAGGCAATCGCCGGCACGACGCCATCGCCCGTCGCTCCGGCCGCCGTGCCGCCGGGATCTCAGGCGCGAGTTCGTCATTGCGTGCGATTCCGGCAACGGCTTCAACAGCAGTCCCCGATGAGGCCGTGGCCCAAGATTCTTATCATTGCGTTCGGCGGCCTGATGGCGGCGCGCTCGGGCGCCGGCCTGGCGGACCACCGGCTGGACATCTACTGGAACGACGTCGAGGGCGGCGGCGCCACGCTCATTGTTACGCCGGCCGGGGAGTCGATCCTGATCGACTCGGGCAATCCCGGCCCGCGGGACGCCGGGCGTATTCACCGGACGGCGACGGCCGTTGCCGGCCTGTCCAGGATCGACTACTACATCACGACCCATTTCCACGTCGATCACTTCGGCGGCATCGCCCAGCTCTCGACGCTGATGCCAATCGGCCAGGTCTACGACCGGGGCATTCCGAGGCACGATCCCGACCACAACCCGAGCGACGCTCTCTGGCTGGCCATGATAAAGCCGTACCGCGAGTTCGCGGCGGATGGGCGCAACACCGTCAGCCCCGGGCTGGTCCTGCCTCTGCGCCAGACCGGCAGCGGGCCGCGCTGGTGGCTGCGATGCGTCGTCAGCGGCGGGAAAATCGTCGACGCGCCGCCAGGGACACCGCCCAATCCGCTGGCCGGGGAGAATTCCCACCACGATCTGGCCCCGACGGACAACGACCTGAGCAGCGCCTGGGTTCTGGGCTTCGGGCCGTTCCGCTTCTGGGATGGCGGCGACCTCACGTGGAACGTGGAGGGGGAGGTGGTGACCCCGGTAAACCGGGTGGGGCAGGTCGACGTCTATCAGGTCGATCACCACGGTCTAGGCTTCAGCAACAACCCGGTCCTGATCCACAGCCTGGCCCCGACGGTCTCCGTGATGAACAACGGCCCCAAGAAGGGCACGGCCGCGACCACCATGGCCGGCCTGGTGTCCTCGCCCGGCCTTCAGGCCATGTACCAGGTGCACAAGAACGTGCGGCCGGAGGACCCCGAGGACAACACCGCGGACGAATTCATCGCCAATTTCTCGAGCGACCCCAATCACCCCGACGCGAACTACATCAAGCTATCGGTCGATCCCTCGGGGGCTTCCTACACCGTCGTCATCCCGGCGGCCGGATACAGCCGGACCTTCAAGACCCGTCTGGACAAGCAGTAGCCGGACGGGCCGGGCAAGGCGCGCCGGTCACTCGTGCAGCTGGCCCGGGGGAACAAGCTGGGGAAAATACGCGCCGAGAACCTTTGCCGGCAGGGCGAGACGGACCGGAGACTTCGGCGTGCTCGACTTGAGCAGTCCGGCCCCGACTGCCGCGGCCAGGGCCGCGCGGCCGGTGCGCTCGCCCGCTCCGACGACCCGGCCCGCCTCGCCGCGCGGGAATTCGCCGCGATAGAGCGCCTCGCGCAGGAGGAGCGAAACCCGCCCACCGGCGTCGCCAAGGCCGGCCTCCTGCCGGGCGTATCGCTCGATGCGGTCGGCCAGGGTGTCCAGCTCGAGGAGCTTCTCCATGAAGCCGATCTGGTCCAGCATGACCCGAAGCACGAACTCGCAGAACTCCGCCAGGGCCCCTTGGCTGAGGTGGCCGAGCCCGTCGCTTGCCGATGATGGGTTTCTCTCGCGGTCTGCGGCGGCGAGGCGCTCGTAGTACTCCTCTCGCCTGATGGCCAGTCCTCGGGAGAGCGACCAGAGGCCGCCGGAGTCGACGGCCGCGCGGCGGATGAGCGTGTCCGAGAACAGCCGGACGACGCGGCCGTTGCCGTCGCGAAAGGGGTGGATCCAGGCGAGACGGTGGTGGCTCGCCGCCACCACGACTATCCTGGCGGCGCGGGACAGCTCGGGCGACCCGTAGCGCAGGCGAAAATGCCGGAGGAGGGCCGGCACGAGCTCGTGGGGCGGGCCGACGTGGGTGCCCACCTTGACATTGGTTGTGCGCAGCTTGCCGGGCTCGAGCGGAACCGTGACTCCGGTCCACGACGTGGCGACCCGCAGCGACTCGGGAAGCTCGGAATAGAATCGCCTGTGCAGCTCGCAGAGGAATTCCGGCGCGAAGGGCGATCCGTCGAAGCCAGCGGCCCATTGCTGGCACGCGAGGTGGGCGAGCGCCAGCTGCTGCAGATCGCGCTTCTCGGGCTCAGACGAGAAGTCGCGGCGCAGCGCGGCCTCGATGTCATGCACCCGCGTATGCTGGCCCTCGATCAAGTTGGAGTAATAGCAATGCATCCATCTGGTGACCTCGACCAGGTCCTCCCTGAGAGGGCCGCGCACGCGGCCCTCAAGGCGGGCCGCCTTGCCGATCACCGAGCAGGCGAGGTCCTCCAAGGCGGACTCGTGCTGCTCCGGGAAGGCGGGCTCAAGTGCTGTCTCAGTCAATGTCATTATGCCGATCTTTATGCCGATATTGTGAACATGGTTGTTATTATATGTCAAGCTATTACTGGATTACTATAGTTTGTCGTGCCCATTTTTGTGCCGATATTTTTGCCGATCATGAAATCTGATATCATATTTAATGTGAGTGATTTAGAAATGTCTCATTGCACAGGTGGCGCAAGCCTCATGAGCAGGCTTCCAGCGAGGGAAGCCGCGCCGGCTCATGGGGCAATTCGAGCGCGTTCAGCCACACGGGATCGCGAGGCGCCGCTTAAGACAGCGGGGCCGACAAGAGCAAGGTCTTTGCGCCCGGAGGGAAGTCGTGCTCCGTTGCTGCGCCGGTGGGCCAGCGCACGTGGATGCGCCGCGGGGGATTGAGGCCGCTCCAGCCAAAGAAACACGCCGGCGCCGATTGCGAGTAGTAGCCCGATCCGGCATAGATCTCGCCTGACTGCATGGACCCGTCGCCGTGTTCGACAGCGACCCGCGCCCCGATGGCGCGTGGATTGCCCCTCGGGCCCCGAAGTCGGACGCAAACCGAACGGCGGCCGGCCACGCCGTTGTTTCTAAAGGCGAGGGAGGTGCTGTTGTTGCGCGTCACGATGAAGTCGGGCCAGCCATCCTGGTCGAAATCGACCACGGCGAGGGCCTTTGCGTCCCCCGGCACGATCAGGCTGCTCTCGCCCGGCGGCACCGCCGTGAATCCACCGCGTCCGTCGCCGCGCAGCATCTGGCTCAGGCCGCCGTCGAATCGGCCGACGAACGGGATCGGCGAATAGGAATTCTGCACGGCGTATATGTCGGCATGGCCATCGCCGTCGAAATCGCCGGCGACGAGCCCCTGGATCGGAGAGATCTGCGCGATCCGGGGCAGCGGCTCGAACCGGTGGCTGCCGTCGGGCTGGCTCAGGAAAACCCCGCTGCGGAACTCGGTGGCCGCAAAGCGCTGGGCCGCAGCAAGCCTCTCCTCTCCCAGGATATCCCCCAGGGTCGCCCGGGCGTAGTAGTCGTTTCTGGGGAAGCGCTTCAGGATCATGGGTATCGCGGCCCCGAGGTCCCGGCGCGTGCGCCACGGATAGATCTTGTCCCCCTCGTGATAGGCCTCGACCGGCTGGCGGTCGCCGTCGCCCCTGAAGTCCCCGTAATAAAGCAGCGCGGGGTGGTCACGGGTCGCGCTGTACACCGTGTTGAGCCCCACGTTGCCAACGACGTAGTCGGGCCTGCCGTCGCCGTTGAAATCGGCGCCAGCGATCGAGTTCCACCAACCGGTTCCGGCCGCGGTGAATCCCGCTCTTTCGCTCCAATCCTCGAGGCTCCTTCCGCGGTTGTTGTGGAAATACCTCACTTGGCCCCATTCAAGCGTCAGCAGGAGGTCCGGCCACCCGTCCCCGTCCGCGTCGCTCCACAATGCGCCGGTCACCATTCCGACCTCGCGCAACGCGGGCGCCACCAGCTCGGTGACATCCTCGAACCTGCCCCCGCGGTTCGCCCACAATGCGCTTCTTGGCGAGAGCGGATATTGGCCCGGCACCACGCGGCCGCCCACGAAGAGGCCGAGGCGGCCGCTGCGGTCGAAGTCGGCAGCCGCCGCGGCGCCGACGCTCACCGGAAAAGGGGGAAGCGCGTCCGCCGGCGCCGGCCTCAGGTCGCCGCGGCCGTTGTTCAGGAAGAGCCTCGGCTGGTATTCAGCCGAGCCTGCGGGCAGGCTGCTTCCGCCCTTCGTCACAAGCAGGTCGTCGACGCCGTCGCCGTCGGCGTCGAAGAGGAGCACGGGGCCGTCATTGGGCGGCTGCCCCGAGAATAGCGAGCCGGAGCCGGCGGCCGAGTACGCTCCCGCTGCGCCGGCGAGCAGGATTCGGGCAGGGTCGATCGGCGTGCCGCCCATGACGATGTCGTCCCTTCCGTTGCCGCTCAGGTCGGCGACCGCGATCGCGGGCCCCCTCCTGTTTTGGCGCATCGGAAGGAGCGGTTGTTGGGCGCTCTCGTCGACGGGGGCCTCCCGGGAGGCGAGCGAAAGATTGGCGGCCGAACTCACGTCCGAGAACTGGCCCGGTCTGGCCTCCTTCGGCGGGCCCGGCGCGACGGGCGCCGATGGTTCGGTGATCGTGAATCGCCTGTCGGCGGCGAGATCCGAGAAGCACTGGACGTGCCCGCTAGGCCACGAGACAGTCAGGCGCCTTATTCTCGAGTCGTTCCCCAGGCCGAAGTGCATGATTGGCTCGGAACTCGAGAGCACGCCGCGGGCGAGCACCAGCGAGCGGACCTGGACGCCCGAATCCGTTTCGATGCGCACGGTCGAGCCGACGCCGAACCTGTTGGAGCGCTTTCCGCGCAGCGCTATGATCACACGGCTTCCGGTGTCCGAGTCGTTTCGCAGCAGTGTCACACCCCCATCGAAGTTCGAATAGACCAGGTCGAGGTTGCCGTCGCCGTCCAGGTCGCCGAACGCGGAGCCGAAGCTGATGCCCCTTTGGTTGAGCCCCCAGGCCGCGCTGACGTCCTCGAAGTGAAGATCGCCCATGTTGCGGAACGCGAGGTGTTGCTCCACCAGAGCCGGGCTCGCCTTCTCGATGAGCACCTTCTCGCCGAGGGTTTCCGCAAGAGCCTTTCGCTCAAAGAGATCGGCGTTGTGCAGCTCCCGGTTCATCCCGTTCGTCACGAAAAGGTCGAGGCGGCCGTCGTTGTCGAGGTCCTCGAGGCGCGGCGCCCATGTCCAATCGGTCGCGGAAAGGCCCGCGAGGCATGCGGCCTCCAGGCAGCGGCCCGTCCCGGTGTTTACGAAGAGCGCGTTGCGCATGTACTGGGGTGCCGCCCTAGAGTTTTCCGGAGGATCCGTCAGGTTGGCCCTCATCAGGGCGAACCCGCGCTGGTCCTTCTGGTGGGTGGTGGCCGCCATTTCCGAGACGAACAGGTCGATCAGGCCGTCGTTGTTCACGTCGCCCAGATCGGAGCCCATGGACGAATAGGGCATGTGGGGCACCACCGAATCGATCGTGTCGGTGAATGTCCCGTCCCTGTTGTTGTGATAGAGCTTGTCCGGCACCGCGAAGTCGTTCGCGACATAAAGGTCCGGCCAGCCGTCCCCGTCGTAGTCCCACCACACGCAGGAATGCCCCTGAGCCTCTCCGCTGATCCCCGCACGCTCGGTTGCGTCGGTGAACGTGCCGTCGCCGTTGTTGTGGAAGAGATAGTCCCTCTGGCCGTTCGGATGGGTGGTGTCGTCCAGAAGGTTGGTCTGGACGAAGACGTCGAGGAATCCGTCGCGGTCGTAGTCGCAGAAGGCAGCCATCACGGATGCGTCCGTGACCGCGAGTCCCCGGGCCCGGGCCTCCTCCCTGAACGTGCCGTCGCCCTGGTTGATGTAGAGGAGGTTCGGGGCGCCGAAGCGGCAGACATAGATGTCCAATAGGCCGTTGTTGTCCACGTCCACGAACGTTGCGCCGTGCTTCCATATCCCCGCCGAGTCCCCCTTGTCGCCGACCCCGGCCTTCTCGGTCACGTCCTCGAACCTCCAGTTCCCGAGGTTGCGGAACAGCCGGCAGCTCCTTGTCTTGCTCACGACAAAGATGTCGGGCCGGCCATCGCCGTCGTAGTCGCCGATCGCCACTCCCGTGCCGAACGATCCGTGCTCGCTCTGGTTGTACAGGGCCCCCCACATCCTCGGATCGTCGTAGGGGTTCTCCGTGACAACCCCGGTCTCCCGCGGCGCAAGCGCCTTGAACATCGTCGCCCCTCGCCGGCCCAGGCGCGGGGCCAGGGGCTGCTCGGCAATCCCGCCTGCGGAGCCCGGGGTACCCGACTGCGCCGATGCTCCGGATGGAACCGGCGCCGAGCCGCCAACCAGGGACCAGGGCCGGCCGACGAGCACGGCCCCGCCGGCCGCCAGGGTCTTGATGAATCTCTTCCGATTCACCGGGGTCTAGAGTCCTGCAAGCATTTCGCCTGCAAGGAATAGGGTAGAGGCAACGGGCATCCTTTGGGCCGAATGCGGTGCGTCCACGGCCGCATTCCGCAAGCGCGCGCGATTCCGCCGGCCGACGTGTTTGTTTGACGCCATTGGGCAACGCAGCTTGTGGGGACGGGACTTGTTGCCTCAAGGAATTTCACCGTCCCGCCGAGGCTTGCGTGACCGATGCGACCGAACGTCAAGGAGCCACGTACCCGATGCTGGCGGCAGTGGACAGCAGCGGCGCATCTCCCCCAAGCAATGACGCCCCCTTGCCAAGCCTTAGGAATTCCTAGGATATCGGTTCTATTCTCTATTCCTTTGATCCAAGGTAATCCGATCCTGCGGCCGATGCACGCTCGCCAATGAGCTTCCTCCCCCGGTTCTCGTCCCGAGCCTGGATGCTGGCCCCGGTCTGCGCGCTGGCATTCACCGTCTGGGCGGACCGCGCGCGGTTGCAGCGCGTCGAGTTTATATCAAACTTCGCCGCGAGGGATGCCTTGATCGACCCCGGTTCGGCGACCGGCTATGCCGGCGGCAGGCGGTGGCTGGTGGTGCCGGAGCACGACAACCCGACCTTCCAGTGGATCGAGGAGACCCAGCTCATGCTGGCGCGCGGCGACTGGCGCGTGAGGAGCGTCGACTATGAGAACGCGCCCTTCGGCCGGGAGGTGCATTCGGCCTCGCCCTACAGGTGGTGGCTCGCGCTGCTGGCCTGGCTCGCGCACTGCGCGACCAATCGGCCGGTCGGGCTGTGCGTCGAGCGGGCGGCGCTCTTCGCCGACCCGCTTCTGCATCTTGCGCTTCTGGTCGTCGCGACGGTCTTCGTGGCGCGGCGTTTTGGACCCTTCTGCGCCGCGATGTTTTCCGTCGGGCTCGCCGCCATCTACCCGCTCGCGTCAGCCTTTCTCCCCGGGGTCGCAAATGACTTCGGTCTAGCGCAGATCTGCGTCCTCTGGAGCGTCCTCCTGCTCGTGGCCGGGACCTTGGCCGGGCGGCACGCCTCCCGCTGGTATTTCGTTGGCGGCGTTGCGGGCGGCTGCGGGCTGTGGCTCAGCGCCATGGGCCAGGCGCCGATCATCGCCGGGATCGCGGGGGGAGGGATCGTCGCTGCGCTGGTGGCCCGAGGCATCCCAAGGGAGCCCGCAAACGGGGTCGCCCCTTGGAGGGCCTGGGCGATCGGCGGGGCGGTCTCCAGCCTGCTCGCTTACCTCGTCGAGTACTTCCCCGGGCACATGGAGCCGCAGTTTCGGGTGAATTACCCTCTCTACGGGCTTGCTTGGCTGGGGCTTGGCGAGCTCCTTTGGAGGTTCGAGTCCTGGACCCGGGGAGAGGGGCCGTTCTGGGGCCCGCGGGGCGCGATCACCTGGGTCCTTTCGGCGGCGGCCGTCGCTTCGCTGCCGGTCGCCATTCTGAGGAGCGCAGACCGCTCGCCGCTGGCCGACGACTTGCTCTGGGCCCGGCTCACGAACCTGCCCGATGCCGCCGTCGCGCACAACCTGTCGGCGTGGCTGGTGCGCGATGGCCCGGGCGGAGCCTTCGCCGCGGCCGGCCTTCCCCTCCTCCTGCTCGGCCCGGCCGCGTGGTTTCTCCTGCGCAAACGCTCGGGCGTGGCGCACCGAGCGGCGATCGCCATCGCCCTGGGACCGGCCCTGGTTGCACTGGCGTTTTCAATCCGTCAGCTCCGCTGGTGGAACACCTTCGATACCGTGCTGCTTGCGCTGCTGGTGGCAGCGACTGCGGCGGTCGAATCGGCGGCCCATCCCCGGCGCAGCCGCTGGCTGTGGTCCGCGCTCCTCGGGGCTGTCGCCGCATTCGGCCTGGCTCAGCTCGTGCCCGCGGCGGGCGCCCGCGGACCGGGCGCGTTTCGGCTCACGCGAGCCGAGGTCGAGGGCCTTTACGAGCGCGGCCTCTCCCAGTGGATCGCGGATCACGCAGGGCCCGGGGGCGCGACCGTCCTGGCGCCGCCTCTGTGCACGTCGAGCCTGTGCTACTACGGCGGGCTGCGCGGGCTCGGAACGCAGAACTGGGACAACGGGGACGGCCTTTCGGCGGCAATCCACATAGCCACAGCGATGAGCCAGAATGAGTCGCTGTCGGTCATCAGGCAGCGAGGTGTGACCCACATCGTTCTTCCCTCATGGGACACGGACCTCGAGAAAGCCGCTCGCTGGCGACTGAAGGACCCGGCGTACTCCTTCGTCTACGCCTTGCACAACACCGACGGCGGCGGCTTTAACTGGCTGCGCGCGCTGCCCTACGAGCTGCCGCCGGTCGGCAACCTTGAAGAGCAGTCGGTGCTGGTCCTCGAGGTGACGGATGAGACCAGCCCGCCCACGGCCCAGAGCCGGTTTGTGGAGTACCTGGTCGAAATGCACCGGGTCGACAAGGCGGCCCTGGCAAGCGCGGCGCTCCTGCGTTACCCCGCGGACCTCGGGTCCCTGGTGGCCCTGGCGCAGCTGGCTAAGGCCCGGGGCGACGAGGAGGCCTTCGCCAGGGTGTTCAGGCCGATCGTGTCATACCTCTCGAGCGGCGCCGACCGGGGCCTCGCCTGGGACAGGCGCGTCAGCCTGGCGGTCGTGCTTGCGTTGGGCGGACGGGCCGATCTTTCGCGAGCGCAGGTGAGGCGCTGCGTCGGCGAGGCCGACCCTGAACGCATCCGCTTCCTCACTACAGAGTCTCTCTACCATCTTCTCGTGCTCGGCAAACGCCTCGGCGTGGAGATCCCGGACCCTGGATTGCGCGCGCTTTCGCTTAGGCTGCTGCCCGAGAAGCTGCGCGGGCATATTTGACCGCTCGGCCGGTTGACCCGCAGGCATGGCGGGTCCGCCCCGGTCGCCCGGCGATAGGGTGGGGGCGGGGACTGACGGCCCGCCGTCCCCTCGCCTTCAGGACTTCGGGGGGGCGACGAGTACGAGCACGTCCCTGCTGACGGCGGTGCCCTCGCGGTTGTGGACGATCGCAACGTAATGCCCCGCCGCGCCGGCCGAGATGTTCTTCACGGTGAGCGCGGGCCGCGAGGCCCCGGCAATCTCCGCGCCGTCGTGCAGCCACCGGAATTCCATCGGGCCCGTGCCGGAAGCCGCGACCTTCAGCGTCAGGTCCTTGCCTGCCGTGGCCCGCACCAGCGGACCCGGCCCGCGGGTCAGGAAGGGCACGGTGGCCCCCTTGATTCCGAATGAAAGGGGAGTGGGGGCCACCCGCAGCCGATCGATTTCAGCCGAAGCCCGGTGGCCGCGCAGGTCGTCGACCGTGGCGACGAATGTCAATTCCTCGCCCGGGGCGAGGTCGGCGGGCGGGCGCCAGAAGACGCGGTAGGGTGTGGCGTCGTCCGTGCCAAGGAGCTCGCACTGTCCGGGGCGCGAGGCCCGCTCCATCACGAAGGTCACCTCCGCGAACCCGTCCCCTCCCGCCACGTCGGCTCGAATCTCCTGGCGCTCGGGGATCACGTGGCCGGCCACGCTCCGGGCGGTGAAGGTGAAGGCCGACCCGCTGGCCGGCGCTGAGAACATTATCGAGGGCGCCGAAGCCGGGACCGCCAGCGGCGCCTGCGCCTGCCAGACGGTGCACTCCAGCGGGGCCAGGGACACGTCGACCCTCCCGCGAGCGCCCACGTCGAGCGCGGGGCCGCCGGCCAGTCCGGGGTCGCGCGAGTCGAAGAGCACCCGGAGGACGGCGCCGGACGGCTGGCTAGTGGCCAGCGACGCGCGCGCGAAATCGGTGCGCGAGTTGTTCATCGCGACGAGGTATTCCACGCGCTCGCTGCGCTCGATGCGCGAAAAGGCGAACAGATGGGGCTGGCCGCTTTCGCGAAGAAGCATGGCGCCGCGCGCCAGTCCCGGGTGTGACGTGCGCAGAGTTGCGAGCGTCCGGATAGCCCGGTAGAAGGGATGGCCCGCGTCGAACTTGTCATCGGCCCCCGTGCGCGCGGTCCCGAGGAGCGCCAGTTCCCGGTACGCCGGAGCGCGCGAGGCGAACATGTCCTCGCGCGCACCCTTGTCGCCGCGGAAGCCAACCATGCCCTGCTCGTCCCCGTAGTAGATTGCAGGCTGGCCCCTGACCGTCATCAGGAGCTCGTGGCCCAGGAGGACGAGGTCGCCCAGCTGGGCGGCGCTCGCGAGCGGGTTGTCCTGCTTGAGGAAATAGGCGAAACGGCCCGCGTCATGGTTGCTGATGAACGTCGTGAGGCTCTGCGCGTTGCTGTCGTGGTCCGTGTACCAGTCGTCATTTGCGAAGACCCCGCCGAGTTCCGCCGCGTCATGGCCCCGCGAGACAAAGTCGCGCGCACCCTTGAAGAACCCGAAGTCGATGGTCGCGTCGAGTGTGCCAGTCGTCGAGAACTCGCTCATGAGGGCCGTGTCCCCGTCGTCGTCGGCCACCTCGCCGAACTGCAGGAAGTCGGGCCGGCCCAGCCCCCGGGCCTTCTCGCGGATCGCCGGCGCGAACGCCTGCCAGAACTCCATGTTCACGTGCTTGACCGTGTCGATCCGATATCCGTCGATGCCGTAGTCCTCGATCCAGCGGCTGTAGATTTCGATGAAGCCGCGCACCACCGCCGGGTTCTCGGTGAACAGGTCGTCCAGCCCGCCGAAGTCGCCGTGGAGCGAGCTCTCGCCCACGAACGTGCTGTTGCCGCGGTTGTGGTAAAGGGTCACGTCGTTGAGCCAGTCGGGTCCCTTGGAATGGGCCTCCTCCCGGGGGACGACCGGTACGTGGGCAAAGCTGCGCTCGGCGGACAGCCTTGGGAAGCGGGAAGAGGGGTTCACGCCGTTGTAGGCGACCTCGTGGGGATCGAAGGGCACGCCTGAGGCATCGCGGTAGGGCGCCTCCGCCATGGTGCGGTACGTCGTCGTCCCGTCCTTGTAGCGGATGACGTCCGCGGTGTGGTTGACGACGATGTCGAGGTACACGCGCAGGCCCCGGCCGTGGGCCTGCGCCACGAACTCCCGGAATTGCGCGTCGGTGCCGAGGTGGGGATCGATCCTCGTGAAGTCGAGGATCCAGTACCCGTGGTAGCTGGCGCTGGCGCCCTGCACGGGCTTGTTCTTGAACGGCGGGGTGATCCAAATGGCTGTGGCCCCGAGCTGCTTGATGTAGTCGAGCTTCGAGGTGAGGCCGACAAGGTCGCCGCCGTGGTAATGGGAGATCCGGGTCGGATCAAAGCCGCTCGCGTCGGGCCCTCCGGCAATGCCGCCGGTGTCGTTGGCCGCGGATCCGTTCGCGAACCTGTCCGTCAGCAGAAAGTAGATCACCTGACCGGCGCCTGGATGCGTGAAGCGCGGCACGCTGACAAGTGGCGGCGAATCCCCTTCTGCCCGCCAGGGACCAGCTGCAGACAGCAGACCCGCGAACATAAACATGGGAAGGGTGCGGCCTAACCGGGCGGTGCTCCGGGGCGCGGGACGGGCCGTCGATGCAGGGGTCATGGGGAGGGTGCTTGGGGAGCGTGGTTCGCCGGTCGGCTAAGTCAAAGGATGGCTCCTGTAGAATAGATAGGGAGCCCGGACAAAACCGCGCCCCGGGGACGCGCCGGGTGTGCGGCCGACGGCCGATCGCGGCGTCTTGCATGGCGTTGTCGTCCAGGCGCCGGAGCCTCGCCTAGGCAAGACGTGCAGGCGAGGACGCCCGGATGGCGTTATCAAGGTTTTTTCCGGGTCATCTCGGTTTTTTGAGTGGATTGGATGTGGCGCAGAAGGTGTCCCTCGGTGGATCCTCGAAACGTGGACCGAGCAATGCACCGGACGGCTCGGCACACCGCCATTACCCAAACCCAAGAACAACCCGAAGCATGCCGCATCCAAATGTCGGCACGCACTTATCGCCCTACCATGCACCCCGAAGCAACTAAGCCAAATCCTCGCACGGGCCTGTACCGGCTCGTAGCAGTCGGCCTTATATCCATGGCCGCGTCATTGACCGCGTTTGCGCAAGCGGTGAGCACGCAGCCTGCGCCGGCGACCGACCAGTCCACCAAGGCACAGCCGGCGGTCACCACGACGACGACCACCACCACGACGGCCCCGGCATCAACCGAGCAGCCGATCGTCCTTAACGAATACACAGTAAACGGATCCTTCGCGGGCAGCCTCGAGATGGCGGCCCAGTTGAAGCAGTCTTCAGACTCCATCGTCGAGGTCATCGCGCCCGAGGACATCGGCAAGCTGCCCGACGTCAGCATCGCCGACGACCTCGTGCGCCTGACGGGCCTCACCAGCGAGCGCGTCAACGGCCGCAACCAGGAGATCACCATCCGCGGCCTTGATCCGGACTTCAATATTGGCACGCTCGACGGCGTAGAGCAGGCCACCACGGGCGACAACCGCGACGTCCAGTACGACCAGTATCCGTCCGCGCTCGTCGGCGGGGTGACGGTCTTCAAGACCGGCCAGGCCGACATGATAGGCGGCATCGGCGGCACGATCGACATCCAGACCGCGTCTCCCCTGAGCTTCGACCACAGGGTCATCGCCCTCGACGCGTACTACAACTGGACGCACCTCGGCCAGCTCACGCCTGGGCAGAAGGTGACTGGCGAGAATTACTCCGCCTCCTACATTGACCAGTTCCTCAACGGGACGGAGGGCGTCTTCGTGGGCTACGCGCACCGCGAGAATCCCTATGAGGGCCAGCAGTTTCAGTCCTGGGGCTTCCCCAACGCCCCCGATGGCAACCTCATCCTGGGCGGCATGAAGATCTACGACCAGAACGATCTCCTCAAGAGCGACTCCGCCGTCGTCGTGATCGAGAGCAAGCCGAACGATTTCATCCACAGCAAGCTCGACCTTATGCTCACGTATACGGACGAGAACCAGCTGCTGCGCGGAATGGAGATCCCGATGAATGAATGGGGCCCCGCGATCCTCCAGCCGGGCTACACGGTCACCAACGGTCTTATCACCAACTACACTGACACCCACATAAACCCTGTCGTCCGGAACATGGACACGAAGTGGCTCTCCCATTTGGCCTCCGCGATATGGAATGTCGACATAGGCGAGAAGTCGGAATGGCCGTTACATTTCCAGGCGGGCTGGTCCTCGGCTAAGCAGAGCGAGGAGGTCCTGGAGACCTACGTGGGCATGTTCTTCGACAATACGGAGCCCTCAACTGCGGGGGACACCCTGGTCGTGAGCAATCCCGCCGGCCCGAATCCCCCGACGGTCGTCTCGAGCACGAATTACGCGAACTCCAGCCTCTTCTTCCTAACCGACCCCGATGGCTACGGCACGGGAACGTACCCGACAACCGGCCAGGAAGGCTACCTCAAGTACTTCAAGGAATATGACGTTGCGGACTCGTACAAGCTGCTCACCAAGCACGACTTGAACGGAGAGGTTTTCAAGGATGTCGAGATGGGTGTGATATTCTCCGAGCGCTTCAAGCAATACGGCCAGAACCCGAGCGGCTACCTTGTCAATCAGGACGGCCAGCCCACCGCTGCGCTGCCCTCCGACCTCCTCGGGACGACAAATCTGTCGTTCATCGGCAACCTGCATCCCGTGGCCTTTGACCCGAACGCCCTAATCTCAAACGGGAGCCTGGTCTTCATAGAGAACCCCAATCAAGGCAACTGGATTGGCGACAACTACCTGGTCTGGGAGCAGGTCACACGCCCCTACGTGCAGTTCGACATGAAGGGCACCGTGTGGGGCGTGCCGTACGAGGGCAACATCGGCGCGATGGCCAGCTATGCCGACCAGAGGTCCACGGGCTTTTCCGGAAACGGCGGCAACATCGTCACCCCCGTCTCCGGCGGCGCAGGATATTTCAACGTCCAGCCGAGCTTGAACCTGATATTCAAGATCACGCCCGACGACATCATCCGGTTCTCCCTCGGCCGCCAGGAGATGCGGCCTACCATGTACGAGATGAGGGCGGCGCGCGATTACAGCTACAACGCCTCGGACGCCGACAATTACCAGATCAGCCCGTGGAGCGCCACGAGCGGCAACCCGGCCATTCGCCCGTGGGAGTCCAACTCCGCGGACCTCGACTTCGAGCACTACTTCGCGCACGGCGGCGGCTACGTCTCGCTGGCGTTCTTCGAGAAGCAGCTCCAGACCTACATCTACGATCAACAGACGGTTGAGAGCTTCGCCGGGTATCCCTACACCTCCCCCAACCCGCCCATCATCGACTACGGCGTGGCCAACCAGTTCGTGAACGGCAACGGCGGCAACATGAGCGGCGTCGAGGCCAACGTCCAGATAGGCAGCGAGGTGTTCACCGGCGGGATGATCAAGGGCTTCGGCATCCAGCTGAACGGCGCCCTGATCGACAGCAGCATCAAGCCCTGGGGCCCGAACAACCCGAGCGCTCCGCTCCCCGATCTGTCGAAGAAGACCGGGAACATCACCCTCTACTACGAGCGCTACGGCTTCTCGGCCCGCGTCCAGGAGCACTATCAGGGCTCGACGAGGGAGTACATCGTGCAGTTCGGCGCGCCGACCTTCGCCTCCCTGGGGACGCCCGGAGACGGCTACTCGATCGAGATCCCGTATCACGAAATTGACGCCCAGATCCAGTACGGCTTCAAGAGCGGCCCGATGAAGGGCTTCACGATCTACGTGGAGGGCAGGAACCTGAACAACGCCCCGCTCATCACGTACACCAACAACGACCCACGCCAGCTGGCGAATTGGCAGAAGTACGGCGCGTCCTACAGGTCGGGCGTGTCCTACAAGTTCTGATGGATTAATCACAGGGCCTGCTCAATAGAGGGCCAAAGCGAGCGGCCACCGGATCGACTCTGGTGGCCGTTTTTTTCCCCGCGACGGCAGGTTCTGTCGCACAGCCCTGATTCCAACCCAACCCGCGCGCTTTCGGCTCGAAGTCGACGGGCCGAGGCACGCCGCGCCGCTTCTCCGGTCCGACTCTTAACCCTGCCCTAATGGGCGCCGCCTCATCCACATGGCTCAACACCCGCAGCGCCGGCGTGTTGGCCCATATCTCCTGCCTGCCCGGCCGCTACGGCATCGGCAACCTCGGGCCGGGCGCCCGCAGCCTCGTTGATCTTCTCGGGAGGGCGGGCGTCCGCTACTGGCAGATCTGCCCCATCGGCCCCACCGGCTACGGCGACTCGCCCTACCAGACCTTCTCCGGGCGCGCCGGCAATCCCTATTTCGTCGACTTGGGCGAGCTCGTTGACGCCGGCCTCCTAAAGGAGGCCGACGTGGCCCCGCTGCGCGGCCTGCCCGCGGCGTGCGTCGATTACGGCCGGCTGTACGAGCAGTTCTGGCGGGTGCTCGCGCTGGCCCACGACCGCTTCGCAGCGTCGCACGGCGACGAGCTTGAGGGCATCGGCTCTCTCGCCGCGTTCCGAAGGCAGAATTCCGCGTGGCTTGAGCCGTTTGCCGACTTCATGGCGCTCAAGGCCCACTTCGGCGGCGGGCCCTGGACGAGCTGGCCGGAGCAATTCCGCCGCTGGGACCCGGGGCTGCACGGTTCCCTGCCGGAGCCGGTGCGCCGCGACGCCGACCGCCACGCCTTCTACCAGCATCTCTTCTTCGGGCAATGGGGAAGGCTGCGCCGATATGCCGCGGACCGGGGGGTCGGCATCATAGGCGACGTGCCGATTTTCGTCGCGCTGGACAGCGCGGACACCTGGCAGAACCGGGCGGTCTTCCGCCTGGATGAACGGGGCCAGCCGCTCGCCGTCGCCGGCGTGCCGCCGGACTACTTCTCCGCGACCGGCCAGCTCTGGGGCAACCCGCTCTACGACTGGGATCACCTGGCACGCACAGGCTACGGCTGGTGGGTCGACCGGCTGCGCGCGGCGTTCGAGCTCTACGACATCATCCGGCTCGACCACTTCCGCGGCTTTGACACGTACTGGGAGGTTCCCGCGGGCGCGGCCGACGCGCGGGGCGGCCGCTGGCGCAAGGGCCCGGGACTGCCGTTCTTCAGCGTGGTGCGCAAGGCCCTGCCCGAGGCGCGGATCATCGCGGAGGACCTGGGCTACATCGGGCCCGACGTCGTGGCCCTGCGCCACGCGGCGGGGCTGCCGGGAATGAAGATCCTCCAGTTCGCCTACGGCCACGACGCGGGAAACGTGAACCTGCCGCATTACTACAGCCCCGAGAGCGTCGCCTACACGGGCACGCACGACAACACCACGACGCGGGGCTGGCTCGAGGGCCTGCCGAAGGAGGCTGCCGGACGGGTCGCCGAGTATTTCCGGCTCGAGGGAACGCATTCGGCGTGGCCCATCATCCGCGCCGCCCTGGGAACGGTGTCGCGCCTCGCGGTCGTCCCGATCCAGGACCTGCTCGACCTGCCCGCGGAGACGGCCCTGAACCAGCCGGGCACGGCGCAGGGCAACTGGCAGTGGCGCTTCACGGACGAGCAGCTGGCGCGCCTGTCCGAGGAGAAGCTCGCGACGCTGCGCGGCTGGATCAGCCTCTTCGACCGCACGGGCAACGGGACCGCGCCCGACCACAGCGAGCCCCCGGCAGCCGCCCCCGCACACTCATGACGCCCCAGTCGCGCCCGCTGACCCTGCCCGCCCTGTGGAACATGAGCTTCGGCTTCCTGGGCATCCAGTTCGGCTGGGGCCTGCAGATGGCGAACATGAGCGCGATCTACCAGTACCTCGGCGCCAGCGAGAGCCAGCTGCCGATACTCTGGCTGGCGGCGCCGCTGACCGGCCTGATAGTCCAGCCGATCATCGGCCACTACAGCGACCGCACCTGGACGCGGCTCGGGCGGCGCCGGCCGTATTTCCTGGCCGGCGCTATCCTTGCGAGCCTCGCGCTCGTGGCCATGCCCAACTCCTCCTCGCTCTGGATGGCCGCCGGCCTGCTCTGGGTGCTCGACGCCTCAGTCAACGTGAGCATGGAGCCGTTCAGGGCGTTCGTGGGCGACCTCCTGCCCCCGGCCCAGCGCAAGGTCGGCTACGCGATGCAGAGCCTGATGATCGGCCTTGGCGCCAGCCTGTCGATGGCTCTTCCCTGGCTCCTCACGCATTTCGGACTTGCGAGCGGCCCGGCCTCCGGCTCGGGGATCCCGAGGTCGATCCACCTGGCGTTCTACGTCGGCAGCGTGGTGTTCATCGCCTGCGTCCTTTACACGATCGTCACCACGCCGGAGCATCCGCCGGAGGCGGAGGTCGCGCCGGCCGAGCACTCGGCCCTGCGCGAGATTCTCGCCGGCATACTGCATATGCCGAGGACGATGAGGCGCCTCGCGTTCGTTCAGTTCTTCACGTGGCTCGGGCTCTTCTGCATGTGGCTCTACTTCACACCGGCAGTCGCGACCAAGTTCTTCGGCGGGGAGCCCAGCTCGGCGTCCTACACACAGGGTGTCGAGTGGGCGGGCGTCTGCCTGTCCGCCTACTCAATCGTGGCGTTCGCCGTCTCGTTCGCGCTGGTCGCCCTCGCCCAGCGGGGGGTCGGGACCCACACCCTTTACCGGACGGGCCTCGTGTGCGGCGCGGCGGGCCTCCTGTCGGTCGGGGTGTGGCCGGACTACCATCTCGTCCTCGTCTCCATGGTCGGCGTCGGGATAGGGTGGGCGGCCATCCTCTCGATGCCCTACTCGCTTCTCGCCAACTCCATCCCGGCGTCGCGGATGGGCTTCTACATGGGGGTCTTCAACTTCTTCATCGTCCTGCCGCAGATCCTGGCGGCCACCGTGCTGGGACCGGTGGTGAAGCACCTTTTCAGCGGGCGCGCCCTTCCTGCGGTCGTGGCCGGCGGCGCGTCGCTTCTTGTCGCTGCGGCCGCCTTGTCCTGGGTGCCCCGCAGCCCCGCCGAGACCCAGTCAGGGGATGGGAGCGGCCTCGCCTAGAGGCGCCGGGGATGTCCCGCCGGCCGTGTCCCTCTTCGGCTGGCCGTGGGTGAAGTCGATCCTGTCGTAGTAGACCGTCTTCGGCTGGGACTCGACCCTCTTGCGCGCGGCGTCGAGCTGCGCCCGGTACTCGTGGGGTGTCACGCCCTTGTGCTGCTTGAAGACCCGGGTGAAGTAGGTCGGATCCGCAAACCCCCCGGCGTAGGCGATCTCGGAAATGTTGAGGGACGTCGTCTCGAGGGCGAGAACAGCCCCCTCGATCCGGATGCGCTGGATGTAGTGCGTCAGGCGCTCCCTCGTCTCGACGTGGAACAGGTGGGAGAGGTAGTCGGCCGAGCAGCCGAGGAGGTCCGCGATGTACTGGACGCTCAGGTCGGGATTCGCGAAGCGCTCGCGCACCAGGCATTTCGCGTGGAAGACCTTGCCGATGTCGCCGTTGAGCTCCCCGGTGCCCGTCTCGACCACGTTGCGGAATAGGCCGAGAATGGCGATCAGCAGGCCCTTGAGCACAGATTCGCGCGCGGGGCCCTGCGTGTGGAAGGTCTGGGCCATGCTGTTGGCAAGGGTCAGGAAGACGTCGAGGTTGGGGGCGTCGAAGAACTCGATCGCCTCGATGTCGGGGCGGCTCGGCCGCGCCTCGTATGCGAAGTGCAGGCTGACCGTGTTGTTGTAGAAGCCGGCCACCAGGTTGCGAAACGGACGGCCGGCCTCGGCGTGGACGGTCTCGCCGTGCGGCATGCCCGCCGGTATCACGCAGAGCTCGTCAGGGGCGAGGCTGAAAGCCTCGCGGGGGAACTGGAAGTCCGTGGTTCCCTGAAGCTGGAGGAACAACTCGGGCCGGTAGTGGTAGTGCATCCCCCGGAGCCTCTGGACATGCTTGAGCTCGCGGGGAACCCGCAGGCGCAGCCGGCCCCCTTCGGCCAGCCTTATCGCCCGCTCAAAGCTCTCCCGCATCTCGGCGCGGTTGTGATCGCTCAGCCGCTTGGCGGCAAAAAGCCCCGAAAGCTCCCCTTTGCCATTCATGGAAGGGCACGACGACGGGCTAGGGGTATAACGGGGCGGGGAATTGGCTACAGACCGAAGAATTCTGCCACCACTGGCAAACACAATTTAATACAAGGTCGGGCCCGGTCTGATACTTGGTCGATCGGGGCGACCGGGGACGAATCCCGGGCCCGGGCGCTTCGTCCTCTGCGGGCCGGTCGCATATGGCCCGTTTCGCGCAAGACATGCAGCCGGCGCCTCGCCGATTCTACGCCGGGTGGCGAATGGCCCGCGGCGTGTGCTTCCCCATCCCGATGTTTCCGCGTATGATCGTGGCCCGGCAATCCCTTGCATCCCCTTTCCCTCGCGAAGCCCCCCAGTCTCATCGCCCTGGCGTGCCTCTGGCTCTGCCCCGCGGCGGGCCTGTCCGCCGACGCCTCGCCGGCGCGCGTCTGGGAGAAAAGGGAGCTCACGTTCACCGCAGAGCGTCCGTACGCGAACCCGTACACCGACGTGGTCGTCTGGGTGGACCTGAGCGGCCCCGGCTTCAGGAAGCGAATCTTCGGTTTCTGGGACGGCGGCAGGACATTCCGCGTCCGCTTGATGGCCACGGCCCCGGGCACGTGGACCTGGGCAAGCGGATCGGCTCCCGACGATCCGGGGATCTCCGGCAGGTCCGGCTCGTTCTCCGCCGTTCGATGGACGAACGCGGAGCTCGGCGAGAACCCGCTGCGGCGGGGGATGGTCAGGCCCTCGGCCAACGGCCACGCCCTTGAATTCGCCGATGGAACGCCGTACCTGGCCATCGGGGACACCTGGTACGCCCTGGCCTCGGACCGCTTCAAGTGGTATGACGACGACCGGGAGCGGCCCATGGGTCCGCAGGCGGGCTTCAAGGACTATGTTCGCCTCCGCAAGGCGGAGGGATACAACTGGGTCAGCGTCATC
>Ga0181523_10000777_pt1 | contig 35817 bp, 33 predicted proteins | sample PEATcosm2014_Bin_43_FD_119752 | JGI IMG/M metagenome (GOLD analysis project Ga0181523, IMG submission 119752) | Peatland microbial communities from MTU Mesocosm Facility, Houghton, MI, USA - PEATcosm2014_Bin05_30_metaG | ecosystem: Environmental > Terrestrial > Soil > Wetlands > Peat | place... | reverse complement strand
GTCGGTATCGCCAACCAGCGTCGCCCCTCACTAGCAGCGAATCTTCCATAGCACATTTCAAGAAACAGGAATAGGACTATCAATGGCAGAACAAGGAACAGTGAAGTGGTTTAACGACGCCAAGGGCTATGGCTTTATCAGCCGTCAGAATGGCGAAGACGTTTTCGTGCATTTCTCAGCGATTCAGGCGGGCGGCTTCCGCAGCCTGCAAGAAGGCCAAACCGTGCAGTTCGACGTGACCAAAGGCCCCAAGGGCTGGCAAGCCGAGAACGTTCAGGCTGTCTGAGCTCTCGAAGCGATCAAAAATGCCCGTCAATCCGCAAGGATGACGGGCATTTTCATTTGCTTTAAGAATTCCTCGGCGCGGATTTCAGGGATGCTCACGCGCCTTTTGCACCATCTCGACCAGCACCTTCCGGGCCTCGTTCGCATTCCCCACTTCCCGCAGAAAACCGATGCGCGCACCGCGCACCCCGTCCTGCGTTTTCAAGCGAACGTGAAATCCCAGGCGATCCACCGAGGTCATAGAAGCTTCCTGCGTCACAATCCCAGCGCACGTCTTTGCCAGCAAAACAAGCGCATCTTTGTGGTCGGCATTCATGTGTTCAATAATTCCCCCCGCTACATCGGCTAGTGGATCAGGCTGCGCTCCGTCGTAATCACGCGCCTGCACCCATCCCATGACTCCGAAGCCGCCGACATAGTAAACGTCCAGCACATCCATTCGATAAAAAGAAAAGTCGTCGAAGTTTACCCAGTACTTGCTATTGGCGTAGCGCTCCACATAGAGCTTGCGGGCATCGGCCACTTCCGCATCGGGAACGGTCACAACATTTCCAATTAACGTTGCCCGTGACGCTCCCAGCGGATCGCCGTCTCCCGCAGGCTGCGTGACCAGCAGACTGGCGCGCGGATCGCCCTGTAGATTCTGCGTGTGCATCGCCATCGTGCTGATCAGGAAAATCGGACGTCCGCGCTCATCCAGCCCGTAGGGCATCACCGACCCGAAAGGAAAGCCGGGCAGCTTGCGCGAGATGGTGGAGAGGCTGCCGATTCGGCCTAGGTAGACGAGCGTGCGCGCCCGCTCCGAAAACGACGGTTCCGGCGCCTGCGGCTGATCGCTGGCTATGCCTGTGCCCCCGTGTTTGCGATTCGACGTCGAGTTCGCCATGGTTTTCTACTGATAGTTTCCTATTTGCAGTGTAAACGAAACAGATGTTGCCGGGAGTCGCCGCCGTAGCATCTAGTTATCGAGAGTGCTTGTGGTCTAGACAGCATCATAGGCGCGCCCGTGGCGAAGGAGGAAGTCTTGATGAAGAAAGCCAACTATAGGATCGCCGCCGTAATCGGCTTGGCTTTATGGACACCTGTCATCGGGAGACTTCTGGCGCAGAATTCGCCTCCGCCGGGTACCCCGGCCCGCTTGCTGGTCACCGTCGAAGCTCGCCACGGTACAGACGTCCCGGACATTGGCCGTCGCGACGTGATGGTATATGAGGGGCACGATCGCGACCAAGTCACCGATTGGGTGCCCGCGCAGGGAGATAACGCGGCGCTCGAACTGTTTGTTCTTCTCGACGACGGTTCCGGTATCACTCTCGGCACGGAACTGGAGAGTCTCCGTCGATTCATCACATCGCAGCCGGCTTCCACCAAGGTTGCGGTTGCCTACATGCAGAATGGCACCGCGAAGGTGCAGCAGAACCTCACCAGCGATCACGCCCTGGCTGCGCAGTCTTTGCGGCTGCCGGAAGGCGTGAGCGGGATCAACGGCAGCCCCTATTTCGCTCTCAGCGACTTGGCCAAGCACTGGCCGGAGAGTTCCGCACGGCGCGAGGTCCTGATGGTCACCGATGGAATTGATCGCTACTACGGGAGCGGAGATCCGGACGATCCGTATCTAAGCGCAGCAATCCAGGATGCGCGGCTTGCCGGAATCGTGGTCTATGCGATCTACACGCCCGGCGTAGGTCACTTCGGCCATAGTTACTGGCAAACCTACTGGGGTCAGATTTATCTTTCGCGGCTGACGGACGAGACGGGTGGCGAGTCGTATTCCGTCGGTTTCACCGGCCCGCCTGTAAACTTCGATCCCTATCTTGATGATATGGAACGACACCTGGCCCACCAGTATTGGCTCACTTTTGCGGCCAAGCCTCAGAAAAAAAGTGGGTGGCAACGAGTAAAGATCACGACCGAGGTATCCAACGCGGAACTGGTTTCCGCAACAAAAGTTTATGTGCCAGCCGCGCCACGCTGAACGGTAGCGGCAGCCTCAGACTTCTGCCCATGCCTCGGTCGGATTGATGTAACGCTCTTGCGATTTTTGGCATCTCTATATACGTATCCGAAATACGTATCTGAATTTGTAGTGTTCGTATTACCGACGCTGTGTCTTGGGGATGAGCAAGCAGGAGCGTGTATGAAATGGAAATTGCGTATTAAGTCCGCAGGCGGCGCTGTTATTGCCTGCGCACTCGCGTTATCGATCTTTACGGGAGCATTTCTGGCCACTCCCGCATGGGCGCAAGATCAACCTCAGGCGCAAGATCAGCCTCCGACGCAAGATCAGCCCCCGGCACAAGACCAGCCGCCGCAGGCTCCTCCGCCGCCGGCCGCCGCGGCTCAGCCGCCGACCGCGCCCTTGTCTCCTGAACAGTTGCAAGAGCTGGTGGCTCCGATCGCGCTCTATCCCGATGCTCTCGTGGCCCAGATTCTTGCTGCGTCCGCCTACCCGACCCAAATTGTCGAGGCACAACGGTTCCTTCAAGAGAACCCTAATCTGAAGGGTAAGGATTTGGGCGACGCCGTCGATAAGCAGGACTGGGATCCGAGCGTGAAAGCTCTCACCCAGTTTCCCTCCGTGCTGGCAAATCTGGACAAGAATCTGTCCTGGACCTCCGAACTTGGCGATGCCAATCTCAACCAGCAAGCCGAGGTGATGCAGGCCGTCCAGTACATGCGCAAGAAAGCCAAGGACGCCGGCAACTTAAAGACCACCCCGCAGCAGAAGGTGGAGGACCATGGGTCCGACATCGACATTGAGCCGTCGGATCCGGAGGTCGTCTACGTTCCGGAGTACGATCCCGAACTAATTTACGGGTATCCGGTTGTACTTTGGCCGGGCTTCTATCCCTGGTGGGGTGTGGGAGGGCCGTATCTCTCTTTCGGAGTCGGTTTCGGCATCGGCCCCTTCTTCGGATTCGGCTGGGGCTGGGGTGGCTGGGGGCTCGATTGGCGCCACGGATACGTCCGTTTCGGGGGCGGTCCTTACGCATTTCACAGCCACGCGTTCTATGACCGCAACGCCTACTTTCACGGAAACTACCGAGGCTCCGCGCCTTACGGGCGAGGCGATCGCGCCGCCCGTGGTTTTGCTGGCGATGGAGGCAGAGGTTTTGCCGGTGGCAGAGGTTCTAGCGGCGCACGCTCGGGCGCCTTTGGTGGAGTTAGCCACGGCGGAGAAGCGCGAGGCTTTTCCTCGCGGGGACAATCCAGCTTTGGCGGCGGAGGGTTTCACGGTGGCGGCGGAGGATTTCACGGTGGTGGCGGGGGCGGTAGGCGCTAGCCCTCTGGTGAGTTGAAGACGCTTCAAACTTGAAGCGCGCGAGGAAAAGGATATGAAAGCCATGGCATTGGAAAGAGTCCGTTCTAAAGGCTATTTGATTGGCGCTAGTTGCGTAATTGCCGTTGCAACTCTCACGGTTCTGGGATTATCAACAAGCTTCGCGGTAGGACAATCCGGCGAGCAGGGAACTGCGTCCAGCGCCCCGGCCTCGATGAAACGGAAATTCGACCCGCCGCAAGCCGGCCAGGGGACATTTCCTTCTGCAGCCGAAGCCACTCAGGCATTGGTTGCAGCCCTCACGGATGGCGACCAGGCATCATTGTTGAAGGTGCTGGGATCGAATGCGATGAGCATCGTATCCTCGGGCGATGATGCCGAAGACAAGAGTAATCGAGATCAATTCGTCGAGAAGTACCAGCAGATGCATCGTCTGGTGATGGAACCCGATGGCTCGACGACTCTCTACATCGGCGCGGAAAACTGGCCCACTCCCATCCCGCTCGTGCATCAAGGCAACTCCTGGTATTTCGACACCGCAGCGGGAAAGCAGGAAATCCTCTATCGAAGGATCGGGAAGAACGAACTTGCCACCATACAAGTGTGCAGCGAACTCGTCGACGCCGAGAAGGAATATTACGGGCAACCGCACGATGGCGATTCGAACCCTCAGTATGCGCAGAAATTCTTCAGCGATCCTGGCAAGCATAACGGCCTCTACTGGGAGACGTCTGCCGGAGAAGCCGCCAGCCCGATCGGTCCTCTCCTCGCCTCCGCCGCCATTGAGGATAGCCGGGAAGCGGCAGACCAGAAGCACCAACCGTTCCAGGGCTATTACTTTCGAATCCTGAAAGCCGAAGGAACGAAGGCGCACGGCAGCGAGGGCAGCTTTATTGTGGACGGGAAAATGACGCGCGGCTTCGCGTTCCTCGCCTACCCTGCCGAGTACCGTTCCTCGGGAGTGATGACCTTCATCGTCGATCAAGACGGAATCGTGTACGAAAAAGATCTCGGCTCCAAGACCGCCCAGATCGCAAAAACTCTAACCCGCTACGATCGAGACGCAAGTTGGCGTAAGGCCGATTGACCCACGTCTAAACGTAGCCCCGGTCTCAGCTGCGCTTTACGGTTGTGGGTGATGGTGCCTTTCCTTCGCCACAGCCGCCGGGCTGATGCGGCGTGGCTTCCTCCGTTTTCCGGCGAAAGATGCGAGCCGGCAGCGCCCGAGGAATATTCTCATCTTGTTTTCCTCGTAGTCGTACAATCTGAAACTGAATTGACCCGGGGAAACGCGCCCTGGATAGAGCACGCGACCTTACGCCTGACATCCCCATGCACACAACCATTCTCGCAACATTCCTTGGGCTCTCTAGCATGGTGGTTTCGATGTCCAGCGCTGGCATCCTGATTTTTCTGATTGCGCTGTGGGCTGCGAAGACCGATATCGCGCGGGCCCGCGGCCTCGACAAGATCGTGGCCTTGAGCAATTTGTGTTTCGCCCTCCCCTTGGCGGTCTTTGGCGCGGAGCATTTCTCTGCCGCCAGAGGCATCATGCAGTTGGTGCCCAAGTTTATGCCCTGGCCTCTGTTCTGGACCTATTTCGTCGGCGTTGCCTTACTGGCCTCGTCTTTGAGCATCGCCACGAAAATCCAGGTCCGCTGGTCGGGCCTGCTGTTCGGGTTCATGATGTTTCTTTTCGTGGCCATGATGGATCTTCCCGGAACGCTCGCGGAGCCCCACAACCGGATTAACTGGGCCCTTCTGTTGCGCGAACTGTCGTTCGGCGGCGGTGGGTGGATCCTCGCGGGAAATGCCATGGGCGAACAAAGCCGCGGGCAGGGCAAAAGCAAGTTGGTTGCCGTCGGCCGCGTGTTGATCGCGATCGCGTCTATGTTTTACGGCGTCGAGCATTTTCTGCACCCGGCGAACGTCCCCGCAGTCCCGCTCGAAAAACTAATGCCCGCGTGGATTCCGGGGCACCTGTTCATCAGCTATTTGACGGGTGCAATTCTCGTCGTCGCCGGGGCAAGCATTCTGCTGGCCAGGAAAACGCGGATGGCGGCAACTTATCTCGGTACCTGGATTGTGCTGCTGGTCTTATTCATCTATGGGCCGATCCTGATCGCTTCGCTGTCCGACCCGAGCACCGACGTCAAAGTCGAGGGAATCAACTACTTTGCGGACACGCTGCTGTTCGCCGGGGCGATTCTCGCCCTCGCCAGCGCGGCGCCACACACGGATTAAAATGCCGCCTGCCAACCTGCGAAACGGGAACGGGTAAGCGTTCCGGTCGTTTTGATGGGCGCCATACCCTGACGCTGCGCTGGCCGACGTTGACAGTCGCATCCCTGAACGGTATGTTGAATCCTGAACTGGATGTTGCTTCCCAAACAGGGTGTCGCTAATCGTAATCTTCTTCTGGTACGTATCTACGTAAGTTGGTCGTTTCTAAAAGCGGGAGTAGTTCAGCGGTAGAACGCCAGCTTCCCAAGCTGGATGTCGCCGGTTCGATCCCGGTCTCCCGCTCCATACTTTCAACGAGCCACATCGAAGTCGGCCCTTCCTTAATTCTTACTACCTAAAAAGTCCTCACCAACCGGCACGCAACTGTACATGTCCGCCGGACCGGCAAACGGTACCGCGGTTACGTTGTTATCTGTTAATACGGAACTAAGCTCCTCTATAGTGCCGCGAACCGGCAATGGCAGCGGAGGAGCTACGCTTGATCCAGCGAACGAGAGGGACGTACCTGCGGCGGGCGCTTTTCCTCGCCTTGATGTCGGCATTCGTGCTGTCCGCGACCATTCCAATGTGCCGTGCACAGGGCGAGGACCATGACGACGATGATACCAATCTCGCCCAGCACTCAGCCTCACTAAACCTGACCTTCGACAGCAACGGCAACGCCAAAGTTCATCTTTTACTCGACCAATCCCCCAGCAACTGGCAACCGATTCAAGCTGCTCTTTCGCTGGGTCTGCATTGCCCGCCGCAAGCATTCGTGCACCCTTCAACCACGGCTTCATTCCGTGGGTGGGTGCGCATGAAGCCGGAGCAGCAGGCGCAATACGAAAAGTTTCTCGCCGAGGCCAATCAGCGGCAGCTTCAGGCAACTTGCAGCCATGTGCTCTCAGCGAGCAGTTGGACGATAAGCGGCACTCTGCCGTTGCAACCACTCGCCGATGCGCTGGCAGCGTCGGGAGAGCAGTTGCTGTTCGTCAGTGTGCAGCGCCCTCGATCAGGTTTTGAAGAACAAAGTTCTCAGGGCTTGCAATTGAATCGCTTTGCTGGCCAGCGAGAAAACGCCCAACTCCTCTTTTATAGCTTCCCTCTGGGGACTTCGACTCCGATCATGCCGCTGCGCCTGGCCTACGGTTACAGCAATTCAGACCTCCTGCGGCAATGCGCCATGTCTGCGGGATTTCTGTTGCTCCCCATCCTCCTGATTCTCTGGATGCGGCGCGCCGCGCTCAGAGACGCGCTCCAGGATCCAACCGCGGCATGGTTCAGCTATTTCAAGACCCTCCAGTGGTGCGTGAACGGCACCATGCTCCTCTGGATGGTCGCGCGTACCAGCCTCCGCCAGGGCGTGCAGGATCTCGTCGCATTCCGGCTTCCCGACGGCGGATGGCAATCCACCATCGCGCACACGCTCATCGTCATCGTTCCGCCGTGGGTCGTTTATCTACTCTGCCTTTTCCTTTCTTACAAAGTCTTCGTGCAGTTTCGCGGCAAGCAATGGACGCGGCGCCAGTTTATGCTGGAGCGTTCGCTGGAGGTGGGAGCGCAATTTCTTCCCCTCATGTTCTTTTGCTGCGCGCTGGATTTTCTCAGTACCTCTCCCAAGCTGCTGGTAGTTCTTATGCTGGCCGCCTACGTCTCGCGCGTGGTGTGCCTGCGCGCCAAAATCAAAGTATCAGGTGCCGGCCCCGAAGCTCTCACCACCGGCGAATTGCGCGACCGGGTTTTCGAGATGGCGAAGCGCGCCGGAGTCAAAATTAAACAGGTATTCGTGCTGAGCTCCGGCCGCATGCAAGTCGCCAACGCCTACGCCACCGGCGCTCAAACCGTAATGTTCACCGACTACCTGCTGCAGAGGCTCACCAAGCGAGAAGTCGATGCCATCGCGGGCCATGAACTATCTCACCTCCGTCATAGGCATCCCAAAAAACTCGGATTGACCATGCTCGGGGTCATCCTGTTTCCCTCGATCTTCCGCGGAACCTGGACCATGTTTACCGATTGGATCAGCGACCTGCTCAGGACCATTAGCGGCGGCGATCGCGACGTGCTCATGCAGTGGTATCGCTGGAGCCCGAAACTCGTGGCCTGGTCGCAACTGGACCTGGTTCTGATCGTTGCTGGCTTTGGCGTGTTTTATCTCCTGGCCCGGCGCTTCGAGCGGATTGCCGACGAGGGCTCGGTGCAGCTGTCTGGCGATCCGGAAGCCATGATCACGGCTCTGCTCAAAGTGAGCCGCCTTAATCTCACTCCCATCCAGTGGGGAAAAGTTACGGGATCGCTTTTGACGCATCCCACAACGTTGAAGCGAATTGAGCACATCGCCAAAGTGGGCAACGTGCCTGAGGCGCGGGTGCAGGAACTTCTGGCGCATCATGCGCAGGAGGAGCAGACGAGGCGTGCTGGCCTGCTCGCCACGCAAGCCTCCGATTCAAGCTTTAGCGCAAAATCGAACGAGGAGCACTACGGGGTCCCGTCCGCTGGCAAGAGCGTTGTGTCGACTATGACCGCGCTCCGTCGCGCCACCAACAATCGGTGGCTGCTAATCGGAGCAAATGTGCTGCCGCCCGCACTCATTGCGTGGCTGGTCCACCGGCTCAACCTGCAAGGGCAAATGTCTCTGATCGCATACCTGGCGGGCGCTCTGCTTATAGTCGCAGGCTACTCCCTATTAGGATTGCAACTCAGTCTGCGCGGCCGTGCGGAAATCCGCGGGCAATTCGCCGCCAAGTTCGATGCGGAAGGAATTCAGATTCGCGGCCGGAACGCCATCCTGGCGGGCTTTGCTCCCGGTGTAGCCCTGCGCATCTACCTCCTGGGTTATGACTGGGACAAGGGATTCATTTGGCTCTTGCAGGGCCGCATGGTTTACATGGGCGACAAAATCCGCTTCGCCCTCAAGCCGGAGCAGGTGCTGAACGTCCGCATTGGCGAGAGCGCCCCGGGCTGGTGGAACAGCGAGCGCGTATACATCGACTGGCGCGACGCTGAGCGCGGCCGCGAGGGCACATTCAGCCTTTATCCCAGCGAGCCGAGTTCGGCAGGAAAAATCAAGAACGAGGGCAAAGCATTATGCGAGGCCGTGCAACGCTGGCGCAGTCGGACCGGCGAATATCCGGTCGCACCCCCAGCCGCGCAATCGCTGGAGTCCCCGGTATTGGGCGAAGTCACCAGCCACGAAATCAAGGATCGCCTCAGCCGAGGCAAGCGTCTGAACTCGCTGATACTTCTCTTGCTTCTGAGTTATGGTGCGTCCCTGCTGGTGGGAGTATCCAGTTGGTACGGGTTTGCCGTGGTGCTCCTGCTGAGGGTCTACGAACGCATTCCGCACTGGCGCCATCGTGCGCCGCCAGCAACGCCCCCACTGCAGCAGCCTCAGGCGGTGAGGGCACAGGCCACAGGGGCGCGATAGCGTTCGCGACTACAGCATCCCGCCGGTCTTCACCGCCAGAATGTTCAGCGCCATCTCCAGTTTGGTAATGGCCGCCCCCAGTTCGGGATGTTTTCCAATTTTCTCTTGCAGGGTCTTCAGAATCTGGTGAGCGCTTTCCACTTGCGCTGCCGCCTGAGTCCGATCTTGTTCCGGATTGCCTTTACTCTGCGTTTCCATGGTCACTGGCTCCGTCTACCTGTCAAATTCTATACCGGAATCTCGCGCGAACTGCTGTCGGCGGGGTTGTTCTACCCGGCAACCGAATTCACCACTTGATGTGATCGGCGTCACGGCAGGGTTCGAGCAAACTTGTAACCGTAGTAGTGGACGACAAGCTGACTGCAGGGCAAGTACAGGGATCAGCTCAACTAGAGCTGATTGCTTGCCCCGCACAGCCATAAAGGAGTCGCAGATGTCGTCAACATCGCACGCTGTCGAAGTCGCCATTAGTCGGGTTCTGGTCGGAATCGATTTTTCGGACTGTTCTGAAAAAGCCCTTCATCATGCCATTGCGATCTCTCGCAGCTATGGCGCCAAATTCTACTTTGCGCACGTAGTCTCGTCGCTCGGCTTCGTGATGGCGGGCCCGGAGGTCATGGCCATGGCCGCGGAAGCAACCTCCAGGGATGTTCAAAAGCTGGAGGCCTATCTCTTGCAAACAGGCGCACTCACAGGGATTTCGTACGAAGCCATGGTTCTCCAGGGGACCGACGTCTGGCAAGAACTGGAGCGGGTCGCCGAGGAGCAAAATGTCGACCTGATCGTGGTGGGTACCCATGCTCGAACCGGGCTGCGCAAGATTGCGCTGGGCTCGGTTGCGGAAGCAGTTTTTCGGCATGCCAGGTGTCCCGTTCTTACGCTGGGCCCAGGCTCTCCGGACGACGCACCACCCAATGCAAGATTACGCCACATCCTGTGTCCATCGGATCTGTCGCCTGATTCCGCCCGCGCGGCAGCCTACGCTGCATCTCTCGCGAGACAGCACGAGGCCCGGCTGACCATCGTCCATGTCGCGGAACGCGCAGGAGACGCCAAGACCGACGATCAAGAGCGCGACTTCGAGGCGCGATTTCGAGCCTGTCTGCCCGGAGAGTTGCCGCACAACTTGACATTTCGAACTCAACTCGGTCCGATCGACCAGACCATCCTTGACCTCGCTGACGAAGGGCGAGTCGACCTGATTGTCCTGGGTGTGCGCGCCTCGCATTCCTTCGCGCATCCTCATGGCTGGCCTCATGCCTACAAGGTTGCATGTGAGGCTCGCTGTCCAGTGATGACACTGAGGTGCGGCAAAGAACTCCAGTCATGACGCAGGCCAGCCTGGTGGATCAGACATAGGGTGCTCAAGCCGTTCGCGGTGTGACTGGAGATATGCAGCTCTGTGTTTGATGTCACTGACATTTCAGCATTTTCGACCAATATTGATTTGTTGCTGATGTATGCGGGGACGAGCCTTCCGGGGGAAAGACCGCCCCCGCCCTTACTTCGATCTCGACTCCAGTTCTCTGGAAGAGCTCACGCGCGCGTCATCCATCGCCGCCAAATGGTTGTGCCCAGGCACTATATTTTGGCCGGGAGGCCGAAATCTTCATGATTTCCCTCTTCCACTCACACCCAATGGTGACCAAGATCACTGACTCAATCAGCCTGCTCAAGCGATAACCAATTGCGTCGGCCGGGATCGCTGCAAGCCGGGCGGCAAATGCTGGAGTTTTAGGTTTGTAGGTGCAGATACGAGACCGTGTCGTCGCGCATTCATGCATGGCATTCTCTTTGAATCTTAAGTAGACGGCAGCGCGCACAACATCGGCCTCCTCCTGAACCTGCCTTCCTCTTCGACTCCGCAAGATCGAATTCAATTCAGTTCGCGAGTATCGCCGGCGCTGATCCATGGGGAACGCCGAAGGCAGGAAGGGCCTATGTCCAAACATCCAACCATCGCAGAACATCTGAAGGCGAGCGGAGTCTCCCGCAGAAGCTTCCTCCAGCTGTGCGGCACGCTCATGGCAACCGCGCCCTTTGGCTTGGCGCTCACCGGCAAGAAGTCGGTCTTGCAGATTGCCGATGCCATCGGCAAGACGAAACGGCCATCCGTAATCTGGCTGCACTTCCAGGACTGCACAGGATGCACCGAGACGCTGTTGCGTACCTCTGCTCCCGATGTTGCTCATCTTGTCCTGGACGTTATCTCTCTCGATTACCACGAGACTCTGATGGCAGCATCCGGTGCGCAAGCCGAGGCTGCGTTGCATTCCGCTATAGCGGAAAACGCCGGCAAATATGTTCTGGTCGTTGAAGGCGCAATTCCTACTAAGGACGATGGCATTTACTACGAGATGGGCGGCAGGCCGGGCGTACAGGTTTTGAGGGAAGTGGCAGCCCAGGCTGCCGCGGTGATCGCTATCGGCTCCTGCGCCTCGTGGGGCGGCGTGCCATCGGCCGATCCAAATCCCACCGGCGCCATGGGCGTAAGTACGGTTGTATCCGGCAAACCGATCGTCAACCTGCCCGGTTGCCCTCCCAATCCTTACAATTTGTTGGCCGTAGTTCTGGAATACGTCACCATGGGCAAGCTTCCGGCGATGGACGAATTTGGCCGGCCGCTCTTTGCCTACGAGCGCGTGATTCATGAGAATTGCCCGCGGCGAGCGCACTTTGATGCCGGCCGCTTCGCCTACGCCTTCGGTGACGAAGGCCATCGCAAAGGCTGGTGCCTCTACAAACTCGGCTGCAAGGGTCCGGTCACTCACGCCGCCTGCTCCACGCGACACTTCAATGAGATTCCCGGCGTATGGCCGATCGGTCTTGGCATCCCCTGCGTGGGTTGCACCGAGAAGAGCGTGGTCTGGCGGATGAGTACGGTCGAAACCGTCCCCATTCACCTGGCCACTCCGCCCGACACCTATCCGCCGATTTACAGCAGCGCCGGTCAGCTGAAGGTTGGTGCGGCCGCGTTGGTCGGCGTGGTGGCTGGAGCCGTCGGTGGCGCCACCTGGGTTGCCTCTCAGCGTTTCCAAAGCAGCCAGGAAGCTGGCGTCGCCCGGGTGATTGCGGATCGCACGCACGCCGAGAAACTCAAGCTGTCGTCCGAGAACCAGACTCCAAAGAAAGAGGACTGATGTGGCCATCACTCGGCGAGAACTGTTTACCACCGTCGCCAAGGCCGGAGTGCCGGCGGCCGTAGCCCTTACCGTCGGCTCGAAAGCTCTGCAGGCGGAAGAGATTCCTGTCCCCAGCGCTGCAGTCGGATTGCTTTACGACGCCAGCATCTGCATCGGTTGTAAAGCCTGTGAGGCAGCCTGCTCCGAGGCCAACGATACTCCCGAGGACATTAGCGGCGACCAGTTGCATCAGGCGCCCACCGATCTGAACGAGCTCACCCGCAACATCATCAAGCTCTACAAGCCAGAAGACGGATCGCCCTATTCTTTTGTGAAGCGCCAGTGCATGCAATGTCTGGATCCCGCATGCGCTGCGGGTTGTCCCTTCCAGGCTCTGCATAAGAATCCGGAAACCGGCATCATCAGTTGGACGGCCGACAAGTGTATCGGCTGCCGCTACTGCACTATCACCTGCCCGTATCACATCCCGCGTTTCCAATGGCAGGGATACAACCCGCGCGTTACAAAGTGCGAGCTGTGCAGCGATCGGCTCGAAAAAGGCCTCAAGCCGGGATGCACCACCGTGTGCCCCACCGGAGCTGTAATTTTTGGTCCGCGTACGGTTCTGCTGGCGGAAGCCAAACAGCGTATCAAGAATCATCCCGGCCGCTACTATCAGGAACGCATTTATGGAGAAACCGATAACGGCGGCACACAAGCTCTGTATCTCTCCCGTGTTCCCTTCGAAAAACTAGGTCTGCCCGAACTTGGCACGGAATCAGTCCCCGCCAGAACACTCCGCTGGCAGCGGCGGCTCTATCAATACTTCGCGCTACCCGCCCTGTTGTATGCCGGCTTGGTGCAAGTGATTCGCACGAGTTTGAAGGGCCATGAGGACGAAGCTCACGAGCGGGAAAAAGAGACTGGATTGAGGGCGCAACTCTGAGGTCACAAATATGAGCAGCATAACCATCACCAACGCGTCCGCCGATCAGAGCCGCTGGGAGCGGGCCGTGCCAGTGTATGGATTTCCCGTGGTGAACCGCTTCTTTCTCGGACTGGTCGCCATGACCCTGGTGGCATTCATTTTGACTGCCTACCGCGAGCTCGCGGGCCTCGGTCCGGTTAGCGGCATGAACGACGCGTTTGGCTGGGGAATCTGGAAAACCTTCAACGTGATGGTGCTGACCGCGCTGGGTTCCGGCGCATTCGCCGTAGGAATCGCTGCTTGGGTGTTTCGCCGCAAGCGCCTGCATTCGCTGATGCGCATGGCCCTCCTCACCAGTTTTCTGGCTTACGCCTGTGGCCTTCTCCTGCTCGGTATCGACGCTGGCCGTCCCTGGAATTTCTACTGGATCGTCTTCCCGTGGAAATGGAATATGCACTCGCCGCTCGCAGAGGTTGCGATCTGCATGTCGATCTACGCCATGGTTCCGCTGGCCATCGAAAACATTCCGCCCGTCCTCGAGAGGCTCTGGTATTTCGATTCCCGCCTGCGGCCCGGAGTGGAGCGATTCGAACGCCGGCTGCACTATTTCTTCCCGTGGATCATTGCTGCCGCCTACTTGTTGCCGGGCATGCACCAATCGTCGCTGGGCGCGTTGATGCTGCTGGCCGGCGAACGGGTCCATCCTTTGTGGCAGACTCCTTGGCTGCCGTTCCTGTATCTGGGCGCGGCTACCTTCATGTCGTTCGGATGCGTCGCCGGAACCACCATGCTGTGTTGTGTGGTCTGGAAACGCGCCATGGACATGGAGGTTCTCGACGAAGCCGCTCGCATCACTGCCTGGCTGATCTTCGGCTGGATGGGATGGAGGCTTCTGGACATCCTCTTCCGGGGCGCTTTAGGAACTGCCTTCCACTTCGATCGTTTCGCCGGTGTTTTCTGGCTCGAGATGATTCTGGTCGGAATCGGCGGCTGGATGCTGCGCCGTTCGCTGCGAACCCACGAAACCCGAATGATGTTCCTGGGCTACATTTTCAGTTCGCTGGGTGGCATGATTTATCGCTTCAGCCCGACCACTCTGGCCTTCCGCCCTAACCCAGAGTCGCTCTATTTCCCGACCACTATCGAGGTCCTGGTGTCGCTAGGGTTCATCTCCATGGGCATTGCGGGATTTCTTCTGATCGTCAAGCGATTCGCCATTCTTCCGGCTCCGCTTTACGAGTGGCATGACATGGCGAGCTACTTCCGCTTCCGCCGGCCCTACATTCGCTGGACCGGATATTTCAAGTATGGACATTTCGGCGAGAACGAATCTGAAACAACAGACTCTCACTAACAGCAGGTCTTATGGCAAAACGAATCACGATCGACCCGATCACCAGAATTGAAGGTCACCTCCGCATCGATGTCGAGGTGGACAATAATGCGGTCAGCAATGCATGGGCTTCATGCACCATGTGGCGCGGGATCGAAAAGATTCTTCGCGGCCGCGACCCACGCGATGCCTGGCTCTTCACCCAGCGTTTCTGCGGCGTCTGCACCACGGTGCACGCCATGGCCAGCGTGCGCGCGGTGGAAGATGCGTTAAAGCTCGAAATTCCGCTGAACGCCCAGTACATTCGCAATCTGATCCTGATTGCCCACGCCCTGCACGATCACGTCGTCCACTTCTATCAGCTGTCGGCGCTGGATTGGGTCGACATCATGCAAATTCCCAAGGCCGATCCCGCTGCAACCCAAAAACTAGCCGAGAGCATTTCTCCCTGGACGCGTAACTCCCGCAATGAATTCAAAGCCGCGCAGGACCGCGTAAACGCCGTCGCCGCCAGCGGCCAGCTCGGAATTTTCATGAACGGATACTGGGGCCATCCTGCCATGCGCCTCTCACCGGACGTGAACTTGCTCGCCTTCACGCATTACATCCAGGCCCTTGAGTATCAGCGCAAGGCTCTGCAGGTGGTAGGCCTTCTCGGATCGAAAACACCGCACATTCAGAATCTCACCGTCGGCGGCGTGGCCAACGCCATCGACCTGGATAGCGCCAACGCCCTCAACATGGATCGTTTAGAAATGATCCGCGTTCTGCTCGACGACGTGGTGCAGTTCATCCACCAGGTCTACTTTGTCGATGTCTGCGCCGTGGCCGCCATGTATCCGGAATGGTTCAAAATCGGCAGCGGTGTCCGCAACTACCTTGCCGTTCCTGATCTGCCGCTGGATAGCGCCGGTAGCAGCTACGATCTTCCCGGCGGATACATCATGGATGGAAACATCGCCGGCACGCGCCCGTTCAAGACGGCATCCGACAAAGTGTTTCGTGATTCCGTCAGTGAAGATGTCACTCACGCCTATTATCAGGGCAAGCCCCTCCATCCATGGTCCGGAGAAACCGAGCCCCAATTCACCGGATGGGATGGAGAGCAGAAATACTCTTGGGTCAAGGCGCCACGCTTCAACGGACAGCCCATGCAGGTCGGCCCGCTGGCGCAGGTGCTGGTCGGCTTCGCACAAGGCCATCCCCTGACGGTAAAGTATGCCACCCAGGCGATCGGCAATGTCCAGGCGGTCGGCGGAGTCCGCGTGACCCCAGATATGTTGCATTCGACCCTGGGCCGTCACGCCGCGCGCGCCATTCGCGCCTCCATGTTGGCGGAGCTCGCACAAAAACATTTGCAGCTTCTCACCGACAACATCGCCAAGGGCGACTACACGGTTCATAACCAGCCGGTATTTCCCAGCCACGAAGTCGAAGGCGTCGGAACCCATGAAGCGCCCCGCGGTACCTTATCTCACTGGATCGTCATCAAAGACGAAAAAATTAAGAACTACCAGGCAGTCGTACCCTCCACCTGGAACGCCAGTCCGCGCGACGCCTCCGGCGCTCACGGCCCTTACGAAGCCTCACTGCTGCATACGCCGCTCGCGCGGCCCGAAGAGCCGCTGGAGGTTTTGCGCACAGTGCACTCTTTCGATCCCTGCATGGCCTGCGCCTGCCACGCCTTCGATCCCTCGGGCAAGCAGATCGCCAAAGCAAAGGTGCTATGAAAAAGGTGTTGATCGGCGGAATCGGCAATGTCTTGCTGGGCGACGATGGCGTAGGCCCGTACCTCGTGCAACTCCTGCTGTCGCGCTACGAGTTCGCCGATGGAGTCGAAGTTCTCGACCTGGGAACTCCGGCCCTCGATCTGATTGATCAAATCTCTGGAAAGGCTCTCGTCATCCTGATCGATTCCGTCGATACCGACGCAGCCCCGGGAACGGTGCTTCTTTATCGTAAAGACGAGATCATGAAACACCCCCCGTCGGTGCGCATGGACCCTCACTCACCCGCGCTCGTCGATACGCTGCTCAGCGCCGAACTCTTCGGAATCGCACCAGAAAATTTGCTTCTTGTAGGAATTGCCGCCGAGTCTTACGAACCATCCTGCAGCCTGAGCAAGGCAGTAGAAGCTTCTCTCGATCCGGCGATCGTCGAAATCTTGTGTGAACTGGATCGTAACGGTATCGCGTATTGTTTGCGCGAACATCCCGCCGCGCTCGAAGCCTGGTGGGCCGAGTCAAGAGTGGAATCCACACTGGTCATCTAGGCCCGTAGAAAGATTCCTCAGGTTCTTAACCAGACGACTGGGAATCCCCTAGCAGATCCGTGGCAACTGATCCCCCGCCAGCATGTCCACCACCCGCGTCGTTCCCAGAGGCGTTCGCATCGTCACCAGTCCCGGATTCTTTTTCGTCACCGTACCGATAATCTGCGCCTCGGCGCCCAGCGCATGGCGTTGCATCGTCTCCAGCAGCACCTCCGCAACTTCAGCCGGTACGATTGCAATCAGCTTGCCCTCGTTGGCTACGTAGAGCGGATCTAGTCCGAGCAATTCGCAGGCCCCGCGCACCTGCTCATGAATCGGAAGGCAACTTTCCTGCAGTTCGATTCCCACCCCCGACTGCTGCGCGATCTCATTCAATGTGCTGGAGACGCCGCCTCGTGTCGGGTCGCGCATGCAACGAATCTCGCGGGTTACGCCAAGCATCTCCGCCACTAGTCCATGCAATGCCGCACTGTCACTGACAATCTGAGTTTCGAACTCCAGTCCCTCACGTTGCGCCAGAATCGCAATCCCATGATCGCCAATCGACCCGCTCAGCAGCACCTTGTCGCCCGGCCGCGCCCGATCGGCGGAAAGCTCGACTCCCTCCGGCACAACTCCGATGCCCGTTGTGTTGATGAACAGCCCGTCCCCCTTGCCTTTTTCTACGACCTTGGTATCGCCCGTAACAATCTGCACGCCCGCCGCGGTCGTCGCTTGGCGCATCGAAGCGACCACGCGCCGGAGTTCCTCCATCGCGAAGCCTTCTTCGAGGATGAAGGCAACGCTCAAGAACAGCGGCTTCGCGCCTCCCATGGCCAAATCGTTCACGGTGCCATGAACCGCGAGAGAACCGATGTCTCCTCCGGGAAAGAACAGCGGTTTCACCACGAAGGAATCCGTGGTCATGGCCAGACGCTGGCCATTCACGCTCACGACTGCCTGATCATCCATCTGCGCCAGCACCGGATTCTGAAACGCCGGCAGGAAGATATCGCGAATCAATTCTGCGCTGAGCTTGCCACCACTCCCGTGTCCCAGAAGAACGGTGTCCTTCACCGCAATCGGCGCCGGGCAGCTGAGTTCGACCTTTACGTCGACGACGCCTTTTGTTGACACTCGCTCTCCTAACTTTCGATCGCATGCCGCCGGTAGTGATAGTAGGCGGCACATGCTCCTTCACTCGATACCATCGGAGCTCCCAGCGGATTTTCCGGCGTACATCGCATGCCAAACGCGGCACAATCCGTCGGCTTCTTCAATCCCTGCAAAACCTGGGCGCTGATGCACTCGGCGGGTTCGTCCACTGTGAATTCACCCAGTTCGAAGACACGGTTCGCGTCATAAGCCGCGTATTCCTCGCGCAAACGCAAGCCACTCTGCGGAATCGGCCCGATTCCGCGCCACTTCTGGTCTGCCACTTCAAATACCTCGGCCATGATCTCTTGTGCCAGCACGTTTCCTTTATAGCTCACCGACCGCGCGTACTGGTTTTCCAGCTTCGCCTCATGTGCCTCAAGTTGGCGCACGAGCAAGAGCACCGCTTCCAGAATGTCGACCGGCTCGAACCCTCCCACCACAATGGGTATTCGAAAATCGCGAACCAGAGCTTCGTATTCTCTGCACCCCACGATCGTGCACACATGTCCCGGCGCAATGAACCCCTGCACCCGGTTGCTGCTGGAAGTCATCAAGGCGCGAATCGCCGGCGGCACCAGCACGTGCGAAACCAGCATGGAAAAGTTCTTGAGCCCTTCGCGCTTTGCCTGCCAGGCCGCCATCGCATTGGCTGGAGCCGTGGTCTCGAATCCAATCGCCAAAAACACCACCTTGCGCTCTGGATTCGAGCGCGCGATCTTCACCGCTTCGGTCGGAGAATACGCAATGCGAACGTCCGCGCCCTGCGCCTTCGCCCGAAGCAGGTCCGAGCTCGATCCCGGCACGCGCAGCATATCTCCGTAAGAAACCAGAGTGACGTCCGGCCGCAGCGCCAACTCAATCGCTTTGTCGACGGTTTCCAGCGGTGTCACGCAGACCGGACACCCCGGCCCGTGCACCAGTTCGATTCCGCAAGGAAGCAGTTCATCCAGGCCGTAACGCATGATGGTATGAGTCTGGCCGCCGCAAATTTCCATCAAAACCCATGGCCGTGTCGTTCGCTGGACGATCTCAGACGCCAGAGCCCGTGCAATGCGCTGGTCGCGGTATTCGTCAAGATATTTCATATCCAAAATCCAACTGAAACTATTCTTCCGCGGCTGGCAATTCCTCTTGCAGCGCTCCCATCTCTTCCAGCAGCTTGTAGGTACGCTCGGCTTCTTCCGCATCCACGCGGCTGATCGCAAAGCCCACGTGAACCATTACATAATCGCCCAATCCGGCCTCAGGGACGAAGCTCAACGACACCTGCCGCACGATCCCCCCGAATTGTACGCGGGCCGCCCGCATGGGACCCATCTCTTGAATTTCCAGGATCTTCCCAGGTATCGCCAGGCACATGGCAGGTTTCTCCAGAGTCAGTACAGCACCGCTTGTCCGCGCCCACTGTGATGGACGTCACAACGTAAAGTGATAAGCGCCACCCCGCAAGCGACATCCCAAGAAGCGAACCATCCCCCCCACTGACGCAACCCGGCACAGGTGGAGGAAAGCGCTGCTAGCTGTTAGCATATTTTCTTGATACGCGTGAGAGTTGGTAGAAAGCGCCAGCTCAGTATAGAGGGTAGATTACGACTATGTTAGTCAATGAAATGAGCGAAAAAGACTGCCGCGATCTGCTGGCGCGCAGTTCGATCGGCAGACTCGGATGCTCGTTGGACGGCCAGCCCTACGTACTTCCGATTTATTTCGCCTACGAGTCCGACTTTTTTTATATTCTCTCCACCATCGGGCAAAAGATCGAGTGGATGCGCGCCAATCCCAAGGTCTGCATCGAGGTTGATGAAATCGCGAGCGAATCAGAGTGGGTGAGCGTCATCGTGAACGGCCATTACCAGGAGCTGCCCGAACCCCAATTCGCCGACGAGCGCGCCCATGCCCGGAAGCTGCTGGAGAAGCGTTATTTGTGGTGGCAAAATGCATTGGGCGAGCGCCAACTGAAATCGGGCAAGGAGTTAATTACGCCCACCTTCTTCCGCATTCGCGTCGTTTCCATGACCGGCCTGCGTGCGGTTGCCGAAGGCAAGTAATTGGTGTAGACATCGCAGCCGCCGTGCCAGAACCCCTTGTCACCTCTCACCATCTTCGGGTTGTTCGCAGTCACGGCAATGCTGGTCTGCTATGCCCTGGAGGCGCGGAGTCGCTGGTTCATCCTGGCTTTTGCCGGATCCTGCGCGCTCGGCTCGATCTACGGCTTTTTGCAGGGAGCTTGGCCATTCGGACTGGTTGAAGCCGTTTGGTCAGTGGTCGCATTGCGCCGCTGGGTGGTTGCGCCACGCTCAAAATGATCGCCTACCGCACAGACGAAGTTTGCTGCCCGTGCCGTATTTCTTCCAGCATCTCAGGCTCGATATTGCCGCCACTGATGATGGCTACGCTGGGGCCCCCGAGGGGAAGTTGACGCGCGTGGAAGACGAATCCGGCGACCGCGACCGCGCCGCTGGGTTCCGCAATTGTGGCGGGATTGCCGCTCAGATACCTGACAGCCTGGCGAATTTCGTCCTCGGTTACGGTGACGATATCGTCTACGTAGCGGCGGATGTGCTCAAAATTGATCGCGCCAACGCTCTGCGTCCGCAGTCCGTCGGCGATAGTGCGTGAAGTTTCTTCGGCAGGGAACTGAACAATCTTTCCCGCGCGCAAGCTGGCTTGCGCATCTCCAGCCAGCTCCGGTTCCACGCCAATCACCTTGACCGAAGGTTTGCTCAACTTGATCGCCGCCGCCACGCCACTGATCATGCCTCCCCCGCCAACCGGTGCCAGCACGGTCTTGACCTCCGGCAAGTCCTCGAGAATTTCCAATCCCATCGTGCCCTGGCCGGCGATGATCCATTCGTCATTGTACGGAGGCACGATCACATATCCATGCCTTGCGGCCAATTCTTCCGCCTTAATCTGACGCTCGGAGCTGGCCGGACCCACGGTGACAATCTCCGCACCCAGCGCCGCCGTAGCCTCACGCTTGATCGCCGGAGCATTGTCCGGCATCACGATGACGGCCTTCGCGCCCAGCGCCCGCGCCGCATAAGCCACGCCCTGCGCGTGATTGCCGCTGGAATAGGAAATGACACCGCGCTTCCTCTCTTCTTCCGAGAGTGAGGCGATCTTGTTGTAGGCTCCCCGCAGTTTGAAGGCGCCAATGGGTTGCTGGTTTTCCGGCTTGAGGAACAACTTGCGCGGATCCGCTTCGCAGAGCTTGAATTCAATCAGGCGTGTGCGCACCGCGATCCCGCGCAGTCGGGCTTGGGCGGAGACGACGTCGGCGAGAGTGACCATTTCTCATTATTATCCAATACCCTGGTGGTCGAGGTGAAGCAAGAAGCTCTTGACATCAAGATGTCTAGCAGAGTAACATCATGATGTGAGGACCACGCTTACTCTCGATGACGACGTTGCCAACCTGCTGAATCGGGAAGTCCGCAAATCGGGCGAGCCGTTCAAGCAGGTCGTGAACCGCTTTCTGCGCCTGGGATTGACTCAGGCGAGGCAGCCCGCACGAAAGCCCTTTGTGGTTAAGCCAAGAGACCTGGGCTTGCCTCCGGGGCTGAGTTACGACAACGTAGAGGAGTTGCTCGACGTCTTGGAGGGGCCCAATCGGCGGTGATCCTGCTCGATGCAAATATTCTCCTCTATGCCTACGATGCGGCAGCCTCTCAACATATCAAGGCGCGTGCTTGGGTGGAGACTGTTTTCTCGGATGTTGAGCCCGTCGGGTTGCCGTGGCAATCGCTGTCTGCATTCCTCCGGATCATGACTGATTTGCGCCTTCCTGGGAAGAGATTCACGGTGGTGGAGGCTGCGGAATTTGTGAATCAGTGGTTGGAGCAGCCCAATGTCCGAGTGCTCACTCCAGGCGATGAGCACTGGCTTATTTTTCGCAAGATGATCGTGGACGGCCAAGCCTCCGGCCCATTGGTCAGCGATGCACATTTAGCTGCCCTCACGCTGGAGTATGGCGGGGTGCTCTACACCACGGACCGGGATTTTGCCAGGTTTCCGGGACTGCGGTGGACGAACCCATTGATTTAAATCTCCAAAATCACCGGCATAATCAACGGCCGCTTCTGCGTCTGCTTCGAAATATACCGCTTCAAATCCGCGCGGATCTTTTCCTTGATCACGCCGTAGTCTGCCTTTTCTTCTTCGCTGGAGTGCGCCAGCGTGTCTTCCACAATGCGCCGGGCTCCGTCCAGCAGGCCATTGTCGCCAGGATTGAAGCCTCGCGTCACAATCTCCGGCGCGGTCTCCACACGTCCCGTGAGCTTATTGATGGCGATGATGGGTAGCACGATCCCGTCTTCGCTCAAATGCCGCCGGTCTTTGAGAATCAAGTCCTCAACCACATCGGTTCGCGAGCCGGAATCGATGCAGACCCGGCCCACATTGACCCGCCCGGCCTTGCGCGCGCCGTGTTCGTCGAATTCCAGGACATCGCCGCTCTCGATCAGCATCACCTTGCCCACCGAGCTGTGCATCGCTCCGGCCATTTCGGCGTGCAGCTTCAGTTGCCGGTACTCGCCGTGGACCGGAATAAAGTACTTCGGCATCACCAGGTTGATGATCAGCTTCAGTTCTTCCTGGCTGGCGTGTCCGCTGACATGAATCGGTGGCGAGGTGCCGTCTTCGTAAATCACGTATGCCTCGCGGCGGAACAGGTGGTCGATCATCCGATAAATCGTCTTCTCGTTGCCGGGAATAATGCGCGACGACAGCACCACCGTGTCGCCCTTCTCGATCCTCGCGTGCTTGTGATTGTCCACCGCGGCTCGCGACAGAGCCGACATCGGCTCGCCCTGCGTGCCGCTGATCATCACGCACACTTTCTCCGGCGCAAAATTCTTCATGTCACCGGGATTGATCACCAACCCGTCGGGAATTTCAAGGTAGCCCAGATCCTCGGCAATTTCAGCGGAGTTGTTCATCGACCGCCCGATGAACGCCACTTTGCGTCCGTGCTGATGCGCCAGCTCTACGGCCAAACGAATGCGATGAATGGACGAAGAAAAACACGAAATGAACAACCGCCGCTTGGTGTGGGCAAACACTTCGTCAAACTTCCGCCGCACCGCGCGCTCGCTGGGTGTGTAACCCTTGCGCTCGACATTCGTCGAATCCTGAAACAGCGCCAGCACGCCTTGTTTGCCATACTCGGCGAAGGAGTGCAGATCGAACAGATGGTTATCGGTAGGCGTGGGATCGACTTTGAAATCGCCAGTATGAATGATCACGCCCAGCGGCGTGTGAATCGCCAACGCAACACAATCGACCAGACTATGGGTAACTCGAATCGGATGAACCGTGAACACGCCCGCTTTAAAACGCTCTCCAGCCCGCATTTCACGTAGATCGGCATCTTCCAGCAGCCCGTGCTCGTCCAGCTTGTCTTCCACATAGGCCAGCGTGAACTCCGTGCCCCACACCGGCACGTTGAGTTCGGAGAGAATCCAGGGCAACGCGCCAATGTGGTCCTCATGGCCGTGCGTAAGGATGATGCCGCGCACCCGCTCGCGGTTCTCGGTGAGATAGGAAATATCCGGAACAACAATGTCCACGCCGAGCAGTTCAGCTTCCGGGAACATCAGGCCGGCATCGATCACAATAATATCGTCGCCCCAGCGGACCGCCATGCAGTTCATACCGAACTCGCCGAGGCCCCCCAAGGGGACGATTTGCAATTTTCCAGTTGCCATTCGATGTTTGGAGTAACACCAATGCTAGCACACGGGCAAACACGAAGAACTTTGGCCAACCTTCGTAGCCATCAGTCCGAGTGAGTAGACTCCGGCTCTCGATCCATAGGCGTTGCTGCGTCATCTGCCGCAAGCGGTTGACCGACAGAGTTGTATTCCATTTCGGCGTGAGTCGCGGGTCTAGTCGCGGGCTTTCGTTGAACCCAGCGATTCAGATAGAAAACGACGATCAACGTCAGCACAAACTCCATTATCGAGCCGAATAGATTCTCCCATGGGACTGGACGTGTGGTGGCACTTTCGAAGAGCACTGATTCCGTGTGGCCTTGGAACGCCCTTCCAGTAAGAGGAATTATGAGATACCAGGTCATCGAGTTGACCAGACGCCAGACCGCCTCAGCTAACACGACAGCGAGCGCAATTTGTCCAACCCTTTTCTTGAGGATTGTGGAGCGGAATTCTTCGAGGAACGCTTTGGGCGTGTCATCCACTGCGTGATAACTGTATTCAGTTCGCACGCTCTGTTCAACAAGAAAGCTTCTCGAGGCTGGCATTCTCTTTCTCTCTGCGCTAAGGTTGAAGGAATGGCAGGTGCGGAATCCAAATCGTGGCTGCGGGCCCGTGCCGAGAATGCTTTGGTCAAGGGACTCACGCGCGCCTACTCTACGGTCCAGGTCAATCCGGACAAATTTCTCGTGCAACTCCGAACCGCGTACCGTCTGCCCGTCAGCGGATATCACGGAGTGTATTCACTGGAGATGGGCGAGCTCGACGCGGTGGCCGACGACGTCATTCGCGGTGGAATGAAGCTGGCTGCCGCCGAGGGCGCCGGTTTCGGCCTGGGCGGCTTAATCACGATCATCCCCGATCTGGGCATCCTCTCCGCCATTACCATGCGAACCATTCAGAAGCTGAGCCTGGTCTACGGCTTCCAGTTCAATACTGACAACGAAATAGCGGAACTCTGGATCGCCGCTGCCAGCGCGGCGGGCGTCGATATCAGCCGCGAATTGCTCGAGAAGGAAGTGGTGAACAAGTTCGTCCCCCGCGTGATTCAGCGCATCGCTGCCACCGCGAGCGGCGAGGTTGTCGAAAAGTGGGCGGGACGCATGATCCCGCTCGTAAGTTCTGCCATCGGCGCCGGTCTCAACTACTGGTTCGTACGCGCCTGGGGCAGACGCGCCAAGGCGCATTTCCGCGCCCGGCATTTCAAACTACGCCAGCAAGCTCAGGAACAGGCTCTGTTATCGGGCGAAGCGCCGCTGATTTTGCCCTCTGCAATCCGCTAATCCCATCTAAGCTAGAAAAATCTGTGTTAGAAAAAAGGATGACCACTTTTCACTGTTCCGCAATTTTATTCGACCTCGACGGAGTTCTCGTCGATTCCACCGGCTCCGTCGACCGCCAGTGGCGCATCTGGGCCCGCGAGCGGGGAATTGATGAAGAGAAAGTGATGGCTATCGCTCACGGCGTCCGCGCCGTCGAAGTGGTTCGCGCCATCGCTCCTCATCTCGACCCGGAAGCGGAAGTCGGGAAGCTCGAGCGCCGCGAGGCGGCGGATCGCGAGGGAGTTGCCGTGATGCCCGGCGCCATCGACCTCATCCGCGCCATTCCCGCCGGCCACTGGGGGGTGGTCACATCCGGAAGGCGCCGTCTGGCAACTGGACGTCTGGAGCTCGCGCACATACCTCTTCCGAAAGTGATGGTTGCCGCCGACGATGTTTCGAACGGCAAGCCGCATCCTGAGCCCTATCTCAAGGGTGCTGAATTATTGGGTGTGAATCCTGCCGAGTGTTTGGTGATTGAAGACGCTCCCGCCGGAATTCGTGCGGCGCACGCCGGCGACATGAAGGTGATCGCACTCACCAGCACCTACCCCGCATCTGCCTTGAGCGAAGCGGACATCGTGATTCGAAAACTAGATCAGATTCAAGTCAGTCTCGACGGCGCGCAGAAGCTCGTGGTCAACGTCGCTTAGCTCGTCGTCGCAAGAACGTTTGTCATTCCGAACGCCGCCGAAGCCGCGCCAATCGCGCCGAAACAAGAGAGGAATTCGCTGTTGGGGTGATCCCGACAGCGTCAATCTGGCGAGAAGCTACCGCAGCCAATCCTCCAACTCGATCCCGCGATCGGTCTTCTCGTCGCGATATTTCACGATCACCGGCGTATAAAGAGAAATCCCCAGCTCCGCGGCGGAACCCTTTTTTACCGCACGCGATCCCGGCACAACCACAGCTCCTTCCGGAACTTCGAGCGGCGCTTCCGCTGTAGCTCGGTACACTTCGCCGCGCACCAAATCGTAAAGCGGCGTCGATCGCGTCAAAATCGTGCCTGCTCCCAGCACGGCCCGCGCGCGCACCAGCGTCCCCTCATAAACTCCACAGTTGCCGCCGACCAGCACGTCATCTTCGATAATTACAGGGGCAGCATTAATCGGCTCGAGGACGCCCCCAATTTGCGCCGCCGCACTCAGATGCACGCGCTTCCCCACCTGTGCGCACGATCCCACCAGTGCATGGGAATCGACCATCGTGCCTTCGTCAACGTAGGCTCCAACGTTGATAAACATCGGCGGCATGCAAATCACCGATGGCGCCACATACGCACCCACACGTACCGAGGACCCGCCCGGCACCATGCGCACTCGGTCGGCGATAGAAAACTTCCGGGCAGGGAACGTGTCTTTGTCCACAAAGCTCAATCCTGCTCCGCTCATCTCAGCCAGTTCACCAAGCCGGAAGCCCAGCAGGATGCCGTGTTTCACCCACGTGTTCACAACCCAGTGGCCGTCAACTTTTTCAGCCGCACGGATTTTTCCTTGCGTGAGGGCATCGCGGAATTCGAGAAACACCGGCCGTGCTTCGGGATTGTGTTCGACCTCGCCCAGCGCAGCCAGACGCTCGATGGAAGTTTTGAGGGATTGCATGCGGGGAAAGTATAAAGGAAATGCAGAAGTCAAAAGTCAAAAGTCAAAAGTCAAAAGTCAAAAGTCAAAAGTCAAAAGTCAAACTCTGTCCTCGCTGTTACTTCCGCATTCTGACTTCTGACTTCTGACTTCTGACTTCTCACTTCTCACTTCTCACTTCTGCCTTCAAACGCACTTGCATTCGCTGCGAATCAGCACACCACTCATACCGTGCGCCACCTCGCGTCCCTGGGCCAGCGTCGCATACGGCCCATGCCAGCGCGCGTGGTTGGCATCGTGCCCCGCCGGTCGTCCCTTGCCTTGGTTGCATTGCCCGCAGGATCCGCGATGCAGCACGATCTTGTGCGGACCGGCTGCCCAGTTTTCGTAAATGTAAAATTCCAGCGCCTCCGGAGCGGACGTCGCCGGTTTCGCGATCAGTCCAACTTCCGCGACCACCTTCTGCAGCTTCGCTCGCGTATCACGCCGCATGGGCAACAACGGCAGTCGGTAGTTCTCTTCAATCTTGCCCATCATGGCCAGCACGGCCTTTACCGGAAGCGGGCTGGATTCAATGAAGTTTGCCTGCATCAACGCGAGATATTTGCGATGGATGCTGCGCGCCGCAGCCCAATCATTAGTGAGCGCAGCCCGCGTCATGGCTGCCATCTCATGCGGAATCTCGTTCGAAGCCACTGAAACAACGCCCACCCCGCCCAGAGCAATCACCGGCAGCGTAACGGCGTCATCTCCAGACAGGACCAGGAAATGTTCCGGCACGGCGTTGATCGCCTCGGCCACTTGCGTCATGCTGCCGCTCGCTTCCTTGATCCCAACAATGTTCGGAATCTCCGCCAGGCGCGCCAGCGTAGACGGTTCCAGGTTCGCTCCCGTGCGTCCGGGGACGTTGTACAGAACCACCGGCTTGTCGCCGACGGCCTCGGCAATCGCCTTGAAGTGCCGGAACTGGCCCTCCTGCGTCGGCTTGTTGTAATAAGGAGAAGCCGTGAGAATGGCGTCCACCCCGGCGTGCGCCGCAACTTCTTTTGCTTTTTCGACGGCATCGCGCGTCGAGTTCGAAGTCGCGCCCGCCACGATCGGCACGCGCCCCGCCGCTACCTCGATCGTCGTATCGATCACGTGCAGCCATTCGTCGTGGGTGAGCGTGGGCGTCTCGCCGGTTGTTCCGCAAGGCACAAGAAAATCTATGCCCGATTCAACCTGCCACGCCACCAGATTGCGCAGCGCAGCATCGTCGATCGTGCCATCCTGATGAAAAGGGGTTACCAGTGCCGTACCACAGCCACGGAGTTGCATGCTAATAAGATAGCGCGAATAAGCCTGTGTGGAAACGGTGGCCGAACTACAGTTCCCGCCACACGTCTTTGAAATCGTAGAAGCCCTTCTTGCCGGCGACCCACTCCGCCGCGCGCACCGCGCCATCGGCGAAGCCCCGGCGGGACTTGGCGTCGTGACATAGATAAATGCTGTCTACGGAGGACTCCAGCACGATCTCGTGCATGCCCACCACCTCGCCCTCGCGGAAAGAAGTGATCTCAAGGCATTCTTTTCCGCGGCTCGCCTCCCGGACGACGTTCTGAATGGCGATAGCTGTCCCCGACGGCGCGTCTTTCTTGTGCGCGTAGTGTCGCTCGAATATCTGTCCGGAATACTCGTGCTGTAAGGCTGCAGCGGCTGTGCGCGCAACCTCGAGAAACAGATTCACTCCCAGCGAGAAGTTCGCCGCAAGAACGAATCCAGTGCCGTGGCTCTCCACCAGTTTCTTGATCCGATCGATCTCTCCGTACCAGCCCGTCGTGCCGACGACCGTGTTCTTGCCTGCTTTGACGCAGGCTTCAATATTGCAGACTACGCAGGAGGGAGTCGTGAAATCTATTACGACATCAATTCCGCCCAGCTTTTCAGCAGTGAGGGCCTCGCCATGAGGGTTTTCCGCCGCACCCACGACCCGAGTCTCATGTCCGCGCTGGCGCGCTATCTCCGCCACCAGCGATCCCGTCTTGCCGCGGCCAAGGAGAAGAATGTTCATAAGGTCGCCAGCCACATATGATGTCGGGGCGCATCGAGAGGAAGCAATGATTCTCCGCGGCCTCTGTCCCCTCGGCGGTAAGTTTACGCGAACACTTCCGGATCCAGATCCCGAAAGAACGTGTTATGCAAACGCTGGATCACTTCCGGCACTTTGTCTTCTTCAATCACAAACGTCAGATTAATTTCCGAAGCGCCCTGCGAGATCATGCGAATATTGGTGCTCGCCATTTCCCCAAAAACCGCCGCGGCGACACCCGGAGTGTCGCGAAGATTTTCACCTACCAGACAAATGATCGCCTTGCGGCCTTCATACTTTACGTCGGCAAGCTTGGCAAGATCGGCTGCCAGCGCCGGAATTGCCTGGTTGGAATCCACGGTGAGCGAAACACTGACCTCCGAAGTCGAAACCACGTCGACTGCGACTTTATGCCGGTCAAACGCCTCGAAAATCGTGCGCAGAAATCCGTGCGCCAGCAGCATGCGCGGCGCTGCCACATCCACGATGGTGATGCGCTTCTTCACCGCAATCGCCTTGAAGATATTTTTCCCTTGTGGCGCCTGGGTAGTAATCTTCGTCCCTTCGCAACCCGGATTCAATGAATTCAGCACGTAGACAGGAATGTTCTTATGAATTGCCGGCAGCACCGTGGCTGGATGCAGCACCTTGGCGCCGAAATATGCCAGCTCTGCGGCTTCGTCGAAGCTGATCACCTTGATGCGCCGCGCTTCCTTGCAAATCCGTGGATCGGTGGTGAGAATTCCATCCACATCCGTCCAGATTTCAATGCGCTCCGCTCCTAATCCCGCGCCAACGATGGCAGCAGAAAAATCCGAGCCGCCGCGTCCAATCGTCGTGGTAATTCCTGCGCGGTTCGCGCCGACGAATCCACCCATCACCGGAACCTGGCCGGCATCCAGCAGCGGCTTCACTTTATTCTGCAGACGTTCGTTGGTCTCTTCTTCCTCTGGTACCGCCTGCATATAACTGCTGTCGGTCACCAGCACTTCGCGCGCATCCACGTGCGCGCTGTTCAAACCGTGAGCGGAGAATGCCGCGGCGACGATCTTGCTGGAAAGAATCTCCCCGAACGCCGCGACATGATCGGTGGTCCGCGGTGTGACCTCACCCACGGCGGAGATGCCGCGCAGCAATTCATCGAGCAACTCGAAGTCGGCGCCCAGTTCGGAGTGGAAATCGGTGAACAGCGCCGTTCCCAGCAATTCACTGGCGGTATTGTAGTGGCGTTCCTGCAGTGACCGGCAGAGTTTGAGAGCCGTCTTTCGTTCGCCCGCTCCCGCGGCGCGGGCCATGGTCAGCAGCGTGTCGGTAACCCGCGCCATTGCGCTCACCACCACTACCGGCCGCTGGTCCACGCGGCCTTTCACGATCGCGGTTACGCGTTCAATGGCCTTGGCATCTTCCACGGAAGTGCCGCCAAACTTCATCACGATCATCGGCGTGACTTCCCGGCAGGATTAAGGGAGAGCGATTTCAATCCAGGTAACCCTTCGCCTTGAGGAGTTCGGCATTCAATATGGCCGCGCCCGCGGCTCCGCGGATGGTGTTGTGCGAAAGAACGGTAAATTTCCAATCCAGCACGCCGCACGGTCGCAGTCGCCCCACTGCCGTGGTCATGCCGGCGCCCAGGTCTACGTCGAATCGCGGCTGCGGACGATCGCTCGCCTCCATGTACACCACCGGACGCGCCGGCGCGCTGGGCAGCTTCAACTCCTGCGGAGCGCTGCGGTACTCATTCCACGCCGCGATAATTTCTGCCGGCTGGGCCTTCTTCTTCAAACGCACCGAAATCGATTCCGTGTGCCCGTCCTCCACCGCAACCCGGTTGCACTGTGCGCTCATGGCAAAGGCGGCCGGAATAATTTTCGTTCCGTTCATCTGCCCCAGCAGCTTCAGCGTCTCCTCCTCCATCTTTTCTTCTTCATTGCGGATGTAGGGAATCACATTGCCCAGAATATCGAGCGACGCCACGCCTGGGTAGCCCGCGCCGCTGACCGCCTGCATCGTCACCGCCATCACTGCTTCCAGCCCAAAGCTGTGCTGCAGCGGCGCCAACGCCAATACCAATCCGATAGCCGAGCAATTCGGATTCGTCACCACGTACCCGCCCGATTTCTTCCGCCACGCCTGCCCATCAATCAGCTTGATGTGGCCCGCATTCACCTCGGGGATGACCAGCGGCACGTCCGACTTCATGCGCAGCGCGCTGGAATTCGAGACCACGAAGCAGCTTGCCTCGGCAAAGCGCGGCTCCATCTCCGCAGCAATCGAGGCATCGAGCGCCGCAAAAATAATCTTGGGCGCGCCTTCGGGTGTGGCCGGCGAAACCTTCATCGCCGCTACCTTCGCCGGAATCGCTGTCTTCAACCGCCAGCGCGCGGCTTCGGAGTAAATTTTTCCCTCAGAACGATCCGAAGCTGCCAGCCAGGCAACTTCGAACCACGGATGGTTCTCCAGCATTTGGATGAACCTCTGCCCCACCACGCCAGTAGCGCCCAAAATCCCGATCGAAAGTTTGCTGCTCATAAGTTGAAGGCCATAAATGCGGTAACTTGGATTCTACAACAGCGATCCCTTGGAAATAATTTACCGAAGGTAACCGGTGTCGTCTCCGCCCAGGAGAGAATGCGCCAACCACAGGAATTAAGCCGCCTTTGCCGCGCTCGAAAGCCGGGAGTCTTCCGTTACTGCAGTATCTGTCCCGCGCGCCGATAGGCAAAGTAGAGGATCATCATGCCCGAACTGCGACAGAATTTCTTTACCAAGGAATGGGTCATCATAGCGACTGAACGCGCCAAACGGCCGGAGGATCTAGCCACTCACCGCCCCGCGCAAAATGCACCTGCCTTTTTGGAAACCTGCCCATTTTGCGCCGGGAACGAAAACAAGACTCCCCCCGAAGTGACGCGCTTTCCGCCAGATATGAGCAAACCCTGGGCGGTGCGCGTCATTCCCAACAAGTTTGCCGCGCTGTCGAGCGATGCCCAGCCCACGCGCAGCTTGCAACATCTGCGCCGCCGCATCGATGGTTTCGGATTTCACGAAGTCATTATCGATAGTCCGGACCACTCTTGCTGTATGGCCATGTTGCCCGACGAGCACGTTGCCAAGATCCTCGGCGTCTTCAAGGAGCGGTATAACTCATTAAGCGCAGATCAGCGCGTCAACCACGTCACGATTTTCAAGAACCACGGCGCCGATGCCGGGGCCAGCCTGCAGCATCCGCACTCCCAGATCATCGCGACTCCCGTGATTCCCAGCCAGGTCCGTCATCGCCTGCACGAAGCGCTGCGCCATTTTGATGACGCGGGAGAATGCATGTTCTGTCACATGGTCGAGCGCGAGGTCGAAGACCAGACCCGCATCGTGCTCAAGAGCGAGATGTTCGTGGCCATGGAGGTCTTTGCGTCGCCTACTCCGTTCGCCACTCACATCTTTCCTCTTCGCCACATGGCGAGCTTCGGCGAGATTACCGCTGCCGAGATCGTCGATCTGGCGCGGGTTCTGCGAACCTTGTTGGCCAAGATCTACGTCGGGCTGGAGAACCCGGACCTTAATTTCACGGTGCGTAGTGGTCCCTCGGATTACGTTGGTGCCCGGCATTTTCACTGGTACGTGAGCGTGATCCCGCGTCTCACCCGCGTGGCTGGCTTCGAACTCGGCTCCGGTATGTTCATCAACACCGTCCTGCCCGAGGCAGCCGCTGAATTTCTTCGCAAGGTCGCCGTAGGAAAAGCTGCAGGAGCCACCGGTTCCGCAGGATAGCAGCAAATGATGGAAGGGAAGTTCGAAACCCGCGAGCGAGACTAGAAACTGGAAACCGGAAACCAGAAACCAGAAACCAGAAACTATTTCTTGATCCCGGCCTTGCCGCCCAGCACGTATTCGTCCAGCGGACCAAACTTCCGCTTCTCCGCGTAGAGCCGCCCTCGACGGAAAACAATGCGCAAGCTTGCCATCACTGGGATCGAAAGAAAAATACCTAGAATTCCGGCCACTTCACCCCCCGCCATGACCCCGAAAATGGCCGCTAGCGGATGCAGTTCCATGCTACTGCCCATGATGCGCGGGGAACTTACATAATCCTGAATCAGGCGCCAGACACCAAGAAAAATGATTAGCGCGAGCCAGTGCGGATAGCTCACTAACAGCGATACGCTCACGATGATCACCGCGGCCACCAGCGGCCCTACCACAGGAATAAATTCGAGCAGGCCGCCTAACGTCCCCAGCACCAGAGCGTAAGGCATCCGCATCATGCCCAGAACCGCCGAATACATTACCAGCGTGAGCGCCGCCAGGCTAAGTTGGGCGCGGATAAAGTGTGCCAGCATCTGATTCAGATCGCTGAGCACGCCCTGCAGCAGTTCCCGCTTTGGCCGCGATTGCACCAGATCAATCAGAATCTGGCTGAAGCTTTGGCCATCTTTCAGGAAAAAAATTGACAGCAGCGGAACCACTACCAGCAGCCACGCCTGCTTGGCCACATCCGCAACCCGCAGTCCCACCCCTTGCGCCAGTTTCTCGATCTCATCGCTGTGGCTGGCAAGATAGTCGCGCAGCAGGTCGACCATCCGCGAGTTCAAACCATGTTCATTTCCGAGTTGCTCCGCGATCTGCCCGGAACTCAGCCGGGAAAGTGCCGGCAGCGATTGGCCTAAACGAGCGCTCTCGCGCGCGATCCGCGGCCCGGTGGAAACGAAAAACAATATCACCAGACCCAGCAGCAACACATAGATCACCGCAATGGCTCGTCCGCGCCCGCGCAGAACTTTCTCCAGGTAGGAGACCAGCGGGCTCATCAGGTAAGCGAAAAAGATGGCAAACAGGAACGCTACCAGGGTCTGCCGTGCAGCGTAGAGAAAGCCCAACCCCAGCGCGAACAAAAGCACTGTGATGATCACCCGAGCCGTGCGTGCATCCGCCAGCTGCAAACCTCACTCCAGGCAACGCTCAATCAGAACATCGAGAGACGCCATCATCCTTGCTAGTCCCGCAATACTATCGTGTTATTGTCCGGGATCTCGACTCGCATGAGCTTGAATTGATCCTTGTCGTCCACCCAAAGGGTCCAGGCGAAGGTTTCGCCTTGCAGGTTTATGCGCAACAGCTCGCGTTCCGTTCCCCGGATCACTACCTTCTCTCGTCCCACCAACTCCAGGCGCACCCGCATGGACGTCCGGTCCTGCGGCACCAGCACACCAAATTCCAGCGCTCCCTGCTGGCACTTTTGAGTACCGCCGACCGTCTGACAGTTGGTTGCCAGATAACGCCACGCCAGCACCTCGCGGTGAATAAAAAAATTATTGTCCAGGATGGCCGAGGTGTTCGGCATCAGGAACGGTTGCTCCGCCGGCTTGGAGGAACCCGGGGCCACGATCTTTTCCAGCAGGAATTCGTCCTTCGGAGTCACCACCAGCGAGCCGCCGTTGCCATCGCTCCATTCGTAGCGAACCAACTCGCCGCTGGCGGTCATCTGCAGCTCCGTTTTTTGGGTAGACCCCCCAGAGGTTCCGGTCTCTTGCAGACGCGACTTCACCACACTGATGCCGTTCTCCTGCTGTACCGTGAAACTCTCCGTCACCACGCGCTGGCCCTTGACAAAGACGCCGAACGATCCGGAATCCACGGTCTGGTTGCTCGACGGTTTCGGATCCTTCTTGTCTCGGGCGTAGCTTCCAACCGCGCACGCCAGCACCGCGATCGTTCCCCATTTTAGGTACGCGCTCAGACTCACTAGTTTTGTCCTCGCTTTCCCCCGCGACGGCTCAGCCCCAAAGTTCGAACCAACTCCGCCGCGATCTGCTCAATCGCCTTCCCGCCCGTTTCCTGTCTCGACGCCGCTCTCAAGTAATAGGGGCGCCGTTTTTCGTAGAGCTCCCGGAAGCCCTCCGCCCCAGTCAGTAAGGGCCTCTCCATACCCAACTTGGGCTGCTGCTCCATGCAGCGTCGCCATAATTCGTCGATCGCAGCGTCCAGGAAGACACTGGGAATCTTCTTTGCTTCGATTAACTCGATATTGGATTCGTGGATAAATGCGCCCCCGCCCAGGGCGATTACTTTCTCACCGCTGCTGCCCAGTTGCTCCAGCAGTTCCTTCAGGGCCTCGTGCTCCATCCGTCGGAACTCCGCATCTCCGAACTCGCGGAAGATCTCCGCTACTGTCCTGTCGTTGCGCCGCTCAATCCTTTGGTCGAGATCTTCAAAGCTCCAGTCCAGCTGAGAGGCGAGAGCCCGGCCCACACTACTTTTGCCAGCCCCCATATAGCCGACCAGAACGACTGCCCGTATGCCATGAGGGCCAGTCCCCGGACGCCGTTTTCGCGGATTCAGTTTTTTCTTCTTTATTGTTTTTCGGAGCGTTTTCTGAGATGGATTTTACCACTGAAGGTTCGCAGCACCACCGTGGATGAGACCGCGACGCGGCCTACGGTACCTGCGAAGGCACGTCCCTTGTCGAGCGGAAAATAGGTGTGGGTTTTGGGCTGCAAAGGAATATCGTCGTGTACTTCGCCCCGAACCGAGCGGGCGCTGACGTCGGCGGAAGTCCACTCCGGAATCGTGGCATCGATGTCGCCGCTGTGGCTGGTCAGCCGGTATTCGCCGCTATTGCCGAAGTCCCCAATGTAGTTGATTCGGCCGCTGGTCGAAACCACCTGCACCAGCGAACCATTGACGCTATTCAGGGTCACTTCTCCGCTTAGCGAATCGACCTCCACATGTCCATTCTTAATGTTGTCCAGGTTCACGGCGCCGTTCATTGTCTTCACGTGCACGTGCGCGTCTGATATGTCCCGCACATCCACGGCAGCTCCTGGACCTTCCAGATTTACATCCCCGTGCAGTTTCTCCGCGTGCAGCGACCCGGTGCTGGAATGCAAGGTGATGCTGGCGTCCGCCGGAACCAGAATTTCATAGTCCACGCGCCCGGACTCGGCATCTGCTCCCGGCAGCAAATGAGATTGAATGTCCACCCGGTTTCCGCTCTGGTTGTTGTCCACCTCGACCCGGTCCGAGTGTAGAACCGCGTTCACGATCACGGTGTTGTTCTGCGAAGGCTTGACCGAAATCGAGCCGTAGGGATTCATCACCGACACGCCGGCTCGCGGCCCCACCGTGAAGC
>Ga0181523_10000769_pt1 | contig 35949 bp, 33 predicted proteins | sample PEATcosm2014_Bin_43_FD_119752 | JGI IMG/M metagenome (GOLD analysis project Ga0181523, IMG submission 119752) | Peatland microbial communities from MTU Mesocosm Facility, Houghton, MI, USA - PEATcosm2014_Bin05_30_metaG | ecosystem: Environmental > Terrestrial > Soil > Wetlands > Peat | place... | reverse complement strand
GAATGGCGCGATTTCGGCCTGCTCGTCGGCTTCATCGCGCGGCATTACAGTAGCCAGCCTGGCGGCCAGCGCCTCGGCGATTTCCGCGGCTTTGGCCGGAACCCACACGCCCGACGCATTGATGCACGACCGGCCCGAGTTTTCCAGAATGGACGAAACCATCACGTCGAGATGCTGGTCCCATTCGCCGATGCAGTCTTCGCCGATCACGATTTTGCTGTAGCCGGGGCCGTGGACTTCGATGCGCGGGTCGCCCTGCCAGGGCCGCGTGGAAGCCACATCGCCGAACACCATGCCGCGGCCGCAGAGGCGCAGAATCTCGGCGCCGCCTGAGTGGCCGGCCGGGTAATATCCGAACACTTCCGGCGGCGCGCCCGCGTGAATCAGCGCCTGGACGATGCGATAGGGGGTCCACGGTTCGGCGCTGCCGGGTTTCAGCACCAGCGGCGTCTTCAGGGCGAACGCGGGCGCCCACAGCGAATGCACGCCGGGCGAATTGCTGGGCAGCACCACGCCCAGCGACTCCCCGCGCGGGAAGTAGCTCATGGCGCCCGCATAGCCCGTGTCGAGCACGTCCAGATCGAGGTTGCGCGTGAGGCCGTCGACCACCGTCTCCATCTCCGCCAGCACGGTGCGGATCTTGTGCAGGTTCTTGCGCACCATGACGTGCGGCAAGCCGGTGGTGGCGGAGACCTGGCGCACGTAATCTTCGGGCGATTGCAGTGTGTCGCCGAGCGGCAGGGCGGAGGTGGCGAAGAGATCGGCGGCGCGCGCGCAGATTCCGAACAATTCCCGCGACGTGAAGCCTGCCAGGATCCCGCGGGCGTTGGACAGGTCGCGCAAATCGCGACGGATCAACCCGGCGTTGGCCTGGCTGATCTCGACGAACGGTTCGCCGGTACGATAGTGCGGCGTGCGTATGGTATCGAGGCTGCGGTAGGGCTGGCCCCGCCGCAAAAGCGGTATGTGCACTGTCTCGCCCATCAATAAACGCCTTCAACCACGGTCTTCTGGAACCTGGAGAACGGGCGCACGTTGCGCACGCCGTCCCAAGGATACGTTATATATGACGGCTCACGCTCCGCCTCGTCTCGCTCCAAAAAGCGCGGCATGAAGAACTCGCGCGTAAGCGTGGTGAGGCGTACGCGCCCGGTTTGGCCGTAGTCGACCAGGCGGGAGGGATGGTCGGGATCGACGACTTCGATCATGGCGCGCGGCGACGGCGGGTAATAGATGATGTCGTAGCTGTCTTGGGGCCCGCGCGGTTTGTGCACGGCCAGTCCCATCAGCGTGTTTCCGTATGTGGGCGCGAAGTAGACCCCGTCCAGGAGTTCCTCGACGGCGAAACGATGGAACTGCGGCGTCATTTCAGTACCGCCGCAGAACACGCCGCGGACACCCATTTTGGCGAGCGATACTTTTTCGCACAGCGCTTCGAGCAACTTGGGGGTGGTGAACAGGCACTGTATGTTGTCATGCGCGCGCAGCAAGGTGAGCGCCTGCTCGACGACGTGTTGCTTGTATGCTTCGGCCTCGTCGATTTTTCCGCGCTTGATGAGCTTGATGACCCAGCGCGGATCAAGATCGGTCATGAAGCAGATGCCGCCGCGAAACTGCGCCAGGTGCTCGATAGCCAGGCGCAGGCGGCGCGGGCCGCTGGGGCCCACCATGAGCCAGTCGGAGCCGCGGGGAAACGAGTCGTCCGGCAGAGTGGCGCTGAAAGCCTCGTAGTCGATGCGGAAATCGTCGATCGAGATGCGGGACTTCGGCACGCCGGTGCTGCCGCCGGTTTCGAAGACGTAGACGGGCCGGCCGGTGTAAGCTTTGGGGACCCAGCGGCGGACAGGCCCGCCGCGCAGCCACTCATCCTGAAAGGGGCCGAAGCGGTCAAGATCGTCGTAGGCGCGGATTTCGGTGCGGGGATCCCAGTGGAGTTTCGCGGCATACTCCAGCCAGAAGGGGCAGCCGGTTTCGGGACTGAAGTGCCACTGGACTATTTCGCGCGTCCAGGCGTCCAGGGTCGCGCGCGCGGTTTGGGTTTTGGCGATGAGTTCGGTTTCGGTGAGTGGGGCCACGGGTTCTTTTAGTTTAGTATGACGGGTGTGGTGGGCGGGGGTGAGGGATGCGACCGGCCTAACGACGCGTTCGCGCGGGTAGTCTGATTGAGTTACTTTGGCCCAAGGTTTCGCTCTAAGCTGGACCGAAGAGGCTATTCCGGCTGCTGGACGGGCCCCGTCACAAATATGCCGGCACATTTCAAGTTTTCGCGTTCGACGATTCTGGCGGCCGTGGATGTTCTATGGAATAGCGAGCGCAAAGGGCGCGAGTTCGCGCGCCGCCGTACAGGAAAGGAACTCCGCAGAATTAATAACGCCGCGGGGCGCCCGTTTTGCGCGCTCTTCAAAAGGCGACCGAAGCGATTTTCCTCCTGAGCTTCATGGACGATCTACGGCGGTGTTGGCGCGAAATGGGCCGAACCGGCGTTTCGGCCAAGACACTCTGTCTACGCGCGATCCCAAACGGGTATCTGAAGTGCCGGGGCCGGCCCATCGATCCCTGCATGCTGGAAGCGATAAGGGCAAAGCCCAGGCGCCGTCTGGTGGTAGGGCGAACAGGTCGCCGCTGCTTCACGGCGGCGCGCCATTTGTTCCTGGAGCCTGCCTGATGAAAGAACTGTCCATTTCCGCCTAACCAAACCAGAACTCTGGTCGTTCTATAATCAGCGCGTCTATGGGAACTGAGAAACCGAAGGCCGACCTCTTGCCTGGTACGCTGGACATGCTCGTTCTCAAGATTTTGATGCGGGGCCATTTGCATGGGTATGCGATCGCGCAACTGATACAGCAATTGTCCGACGACCTGCTGCGAGTCGAAGAAGGCTCTCTTTACCCGGCCCTGCAACGGCTGGAGTTGAATGGCTGGATCGAGGGCGAGTGGGGCCTCTCGGCCAACAATCGTCGCGCTCGCTTCTACAAGCTGACTCCCGAGGGCCGTAAACGTTTGGCTGAGGAGTCGGCTCGCTACCGCCAGGTCACTGGCGCGGTGGCCCGCATTATGGGATTTGCCTAAGTAAACGGATGAGGTATGCAAGCCGATTCCCGTTGGAAGCGTTTTCGAAGGCGTTTACGGTATTGGCTCGATCGCCGCGAAAGGAATCGCTGGCTGTGGGAGGAGATGGAATTCCACATCGAGTCAACGATGGATGAACTGGCGGCGCAAGGCGTGTCGAAGGCGGAAGCGCACGCCGCGGCCCGCAGAAAGTTTGGCAATATGACGCAAAAATCGGAAGAGGCGCGCTCGACCTGGATCGCGCGCTGGATGAGCGACCTCGCGCAGGATCTACACCACTCGTTTCGCGGCATGCGGCGCGATGCCGGATTTACGGCATTTACAATTCTCATCGCCGGGCTCGGCATCGGAGCCAGTTCCACGGTTTTCAGTGTAGTGAATGCGCTGCTACTGCGCCCGCTCCCCTTTCGCGATGCGGGGCGGCTGGTATGGATAACCAATGGCGGCGATTACGCTACCCAAGCCGAACACTATGTGGGCCTGCGGGAATTGAACCGATCGTTTTCCGATCTGGCGGGTTGGTCCGCATTCTACCGCGCAGGCGACAGCGAACTGACCGGCATCGGGGAGCCCGAGCGTCTCACAAGCGTTCCGGTGACGGAGAACTTCTTCGCGCTGCTGGGTGTGCAGCCCGCCATCGGAAGATCGTTCACCTCGGAGGAATGCCAGGGCAGATACGCCGCGCCGCCCGCCACTGTCCTGAGCTACAACTTTTGGCGCAGGCGGTTTGCCGCCGACCCCAACGTGGTTGGCCGGAAGCTGACTTTGAATAATGGGCCGGTGACCGTGGTGGGTGTGCTGCCCGCATCCTTCGATTTCGGGAGCGTGTTTGCTCCCGGCACGCGGGTCGATATCTTCATTCCTTGGCCGCTGACGGACAATACAAAACCCACTGGGAACACGATGAAGATCATCGGAAGACTGAAGCGCGGCGCGACCGTGCGAGGCGCGCAGGCTGAGTTCGCGACGCTGGGGAGACAACTAACGAGCCAGTATCCGAAACGGAACCCGATCGTTCCGTTGCTGGTTCCGCTGGAGCAATACGTGAGCGGACCAGTCAGTCCGGCTCTGTTCGTCCTGGCATGCGCGGTCGGTGTAGTGATGTTGATTGTGTGCGCTAATCTTTCGAATCTGCAATTGGCGAGGCTAGGCTCGCGGCAAAACGAAATGGCGATGCGAGTGGCATTAGGAGCCGGCCGTTCGCGGCTTCTCCGGCAGATGCTTACCGAGAGCGTGGCGCTGGCGTGTTGCGGTGCATTGTTCGGCCTGCTACTCGCAGTGGCCGGCACACGCGAAGTGGCGCATCTCCATGCATTCAACCTTCCTTTGCTCGAAAGCGTCCGGATCGACGGCAGCGCGCTCCTTTTCACGTTGCAGGCGGCGGTCGCCACCGGCATACTCTTTGGCCTGTTACCGGCACTACGCGTCACGGCACTCTCTCTCCGCGAAGGCATGCAAGATGCCAGCCGCGGATCGAGCGGCGGCAGGCGACATGCCTGGGTCCGCGATGGGCTGGTGGTTTCCGAGCTCGCTTTCGCCTGCATACTGCTGGTCGGCGCGGGGCTGCTGATCCGCAGTTTTCTCCGCGTGCTCGACGTGAACCTGGGATTTCAACCGGAGCGCGCGGCCGCATTGAGGATTGACCCGAGTTTCCGAATCGCCAGTCTTGCGCAGCAGGACTCTTTTATCGACGATGTACTGAACCGCGTCCGCTCTGTCCCCGGCATTGTGGAGGCGGGGATTACCGACATCCTGCCGCTACGCGACGACCGATCGTGGCAAGTCTCGGCGGTAGGACAGGTTTACAGCAGGAGCCACCCGCCGCCGGAGCCATTCATTAGCGTGGTGAGCGATGGGTATTTCAAGGCGGCCGGAATTCCGTTGCGGCTGGGTAGAGAAATCACGGAGAGGGATCGCGTATCGAGCGATCCAGTCGTCGTGGTCAATGAGACGCTGGCGCGGACGCTCTGGCCTGGCCAGAACCCAGTGGGACAGATGATCACGACGGATGGGGGACGGAGGGTTATCGGCGTGGTCGGCGACATCCGCAACGAAGCCTTGGAAAAGGCGGGCGGACCCGAAATGTATTTGCCGATGCGCCAAACCGGCGACTTTGCAGCCATGCAACTGGTCGTGCGAACCGCGCTTCCACCCGATAGCCTTGCGTCAGGCATTCGAGCCGCGCTCCGCCCCGTAGATCCGAATTTGCCCGTGCGCGAGTTTGTAACTTTCCAGGATCTGGTCGATAAAGCAGTTTCACCCCGCCGTTTTCTGGTGCTGTTGCTGGCCGGATTCGCGGCCTTCGCCTTGGTGCTCGCTTCCCTGGGGATCTACGCCGTCATTTCGTATTCCGTGAGTCAGCGGGTGAAAGAAATTGGAATTCGGATGGCGCTGGGAGCGTCCGCCATCGACCTGCAACTGAGCATCGTGCTCCACACCCTTGGATTGGCCGCTTTGGGTCTCGCCCTCGGGATGGCTGTTGCCCGGGGGGTTTCGATCGCCCTGGGTAGCCTGTTGTTTGGCGTAACAGCCGGCGACCCAATCACTTTTACAGCAATGGGGATGTTGCTAGCCATGGTCGCCGCCGTCGCTGGATACATTCCCGCCTGGAAAGCATCCAGGGTCGATCCGATGGTCGCATTGCGGTCGAATTAAGCAAAGCAGATGAACACGTTCGGGAGGAAGTTGACACCTCGCCCTCGGGGCAACGGCAAACTGATTTGCGAAGAAAAAGTCGAACCTGAAGCTTCCACTATTTGTCTTCGCCCGTGCGTGGCCTTCCCCGCCGCCCGAAAGGAATAGCACCATGAAGACCCTCAAGATCGGAATCGCTTCCTACGACGAAATGAAGGCGCGAACGATGGCCATCGCGCGGGGCAAGCTCAAGCCGAAACCGGGAGATCCCAAGGTGTGGTTTACTTCGACCGAGAGTTTTGCGAAGGTTTTGTCGAATAAGAACCGCGCTTTGCTGGCGACGATCGCGGCGACGCATCCGGTTTCACTTCAGGAGCTGGCCGGGCACACCGGCCGCAAGGCATCCAATCTGTCGCGGACGTTGAAGACGATGGAGCATTATGGCTTCGTGCGGCTTCATCGTGGGGAGCGCGGACGGATTCGGCCGGAAGTGCCCTATCAGTCGATTTCTCTCGATCTGCCCTTCAGGGCTTAGATTGAGGGGGTGAAGCGTCCAGCGCTGAGCGCACGGCTTTCGTTTTGGCTGGGTCCGATCCCGCAAAATCCTGTACACTCTGAAACAGCAGGGCAACACCAATAGGAGGTCTATGCTGCGCAGCCGTCTGGCATTGTGGCTCGGCATTTTGATATTTCCGCCGCTCGGGCTGGTTCTGTTGTGGATGCGCGGCGGCATGCGCGTGTGGACGCGGCTGGCCGGCACGCTGGGCATTGCCGTTGTGGCAATCGTCGAACTGTTTCTTGTCTACGGCATGCGCGTCGAATGGACCGGCAACATGGATCCGTACAAGATTTCTTTCGACAGCCGGGCGCGGCGGGACGCGCGGCTGGAAGCGAGCCGTAAACGCGCGGCTGTCGAGGCGGCGGTCCCGGCAGTAGCGCCCCGAGCGGCAGCGCCAACACCAGCGCCGATCGAGAAGGCTCCGGCTGCCATGGTCCCCGCGACGGCAGGCGCCGCCGCACAGATCCAGCCCGCTTACTGGACCGACTTCCGCGGTCCGAACCGCGCGGGCGTTTACGCGGAGACCGAGATCGAGACGGCGTGGCCGGCGGCGGGCTTGCCGCGGCTGTGGAAGCAGCCAGTGGGCGGCGGATACGCCTCCTTCACGGTGGGTGAGGGCCGTGCGTACACCATCGAGCAGCGCCGAAAACAGGAGGCGATCACGGCGTATGATATCGAAACCGGCCGCGAGTTGTGGGCTTTCACTTACCCCGCGCTGTTCGACGAAATCCTCGGCGGACCCGGGCCGCGCGCCACGCCGGTCTACCACGACGGGTTGGTCTACTCGCTGGGCGCCAAGGGCGATTTGTATTGCGTCTCCGCCAAGACGGGCAAGCCGGTATGGTCGAAGAACATCCTGACGGACAACGCGGCGAAAAATCCCATGTGGGGCATGGCTGGTTCGCCGTTGATTGTCGACGAGAAAGTGATCGTGACTCCCGGCGGCGCTGAAGGCCGGAGCATCGTGGCCTACGCGCGATTGACCGGCGAGCCGCTTTGGCACGCGCTGAATGACCCGGCGGGATACACCTCGCCGATCCTGGCAACGCTGGCCGGGCGCAGGCAAATCATCTGGATCAGCGCAACGCGCGCCGTGGGGCTGGCGCCAGAGAACGGCGATCTGCTTTGGGAATACGCGTTCCCGGCCCAAATGGGCATGAACTGCTCGCAGCCGGTGGTGGTGGATGAGACGCACGTGCTGCTTTCTTCGGCGCCGGGCCCGGGCGCGGCATTTCTGGAGATCGCGAAAACGGGCGAGACCTTCGCGGCGCACGCGGTCTGGCAGAACACGCGGCTGAAGAATAAGTTCAACTCATCGGTGCTGTATCAGGGCTACATTTACGGCATGGATGAGGCGATCCTGGCGTGTATGGACGCCAAGACCGGCGAGGTGAAGTGGAAGGGCGGCCGCTACGGTTATGGGCAACTGTTGCTCGCGGGCGGATACCTGGTGGTGTTGACCGAGCAGGGCGACGTGGTGCTGGTGCGCGCCACGCCGGAGAGCCACCAGGAACTGGCGCGTTTCTCCGCCATCGAAGGCCGGACGTGGAACATTCCGGCCATCGACAACGGTTTGCTGCTGGTGCGGAATGCGACTGAGATGGCTTGTTTTCGGCTGGGCAGCGGGGTCGAGCGATAGGGCCGTGAACCCTACCGCAGGTCTCATTCTGAAGAAGGGGTGTCGTGCGAATGGCGTGGCGAGCGATTACGATGTTAGGCGGCGGCTGTTTCTTGCTGACGCTCTGCGCCTACGTCCAGCCGAATTTCCTTTGTCTCGTGACAGCATTTTTGGCTTCGCTCGGCTTGGCTGTGACCCTTGTTTTTGCTGTAATTCTGGGAGTTGGGACCTGGCGGCAATCATCTCGCCTGTGGATGATGCCGGCACTTACCTCCCTAGGACTCCTGTTGTCAATCCGGCTCGCTCCACCAATAGGGAGGTTAATAACTGATTGGCGATTCAGACGGAATGTGAGCGAGTATAACCGTGTCGTAGAGGAGGTCAGGAGCGGCGCAATCTCCTGTATCAGGCCATGCAACGACAGGTTCACTACGACTAATGCTGCCACGCTTCCAACCAATGTAGCAGCTCTCTTAGCTGCCCACTGCGACGAGGAATCAATGGTTGTGGCTTTTCTAAGCAGGACATGAGTTCCCTTGCTCCATGTAGGTTACGTTTTTGAGCAATGCAAGAAACAGGATTCCTGTATTACCGACGCCATGCGACCGGAGAAAAGATGGTACGTGCGCCATGTTGTAGGAAACTGGTATCGCTTCTCCGATCAGCCAGGCTTTTAGCGCGGCTGGTCGCGAGGTGAGGCGCCGGAGGGTGCTGGGAGCCGCCTGCAAGGCCAGAACCCAACACCCAAAAAGCCTAACCATGCGCCGGATGAGGCTTGCGGCCCATATCCCCCAACAGGCCCATCGACAACGTGCGGATTTCAGGCGGCGCGGATGTGGCCAGCCAAGCTAACGTGCGCACCGTGGTCCAAGGCGCGCCGGCATTGATGAAATGCCGTTCCGGATCGCCCAGGTGATTGGCCGCGGAGTTGAATTTGGCGTTGCGCACCAGATTGAAAATGTAGCGGGAGGCCTCTTTGGGGTCAGTCGTGCCGGCCTCCACCTCGTCCATTTTGGCGACCGCGGCGTTGTAAAGTTCTCCGAAGCCCTTGTGTTGGCTGTAGAAGAGGCCCAAGGGTTCCTCGGCGTCCGGCAGGATGGAATCGTCATGAGTTCTCTTGTAACGCCGGTAGGTGCTGGCCAGTTTCAGATCGCCCAAGCCGACACCCAATGCCCAGACCCGGAACCAGGCATTCCACAGGTCGAAGTCGCGCCACGCAGTGTAGGAGGCGCTGGCGGTGCGGTCGTTGTTCGTGCGGTTGATTTCATGCACTCGCGCGACGTACTCAAAGCGTTCGGCTGTGAAATCGTCGTCCTTGAGGGCCTTCAGAAGTCGTGCGGAAAGCGCGTTGGTCACTTCCATCGAGGTAGCCAGGCCGCGGGAGAAGATGGCGTCCAGGAAGCCGCTACCGGTGCCGCCGGCCATGATGGCCCAGCGATCGCCGACGGTCTGCTTGAGGGAGATTTGCAACCGGTCCGACGATATCCAATCGCGCACGGGCTTGGCATCCTTGAACTGCTCGTAGATGCTGGGGAAGCGCGTCAGGAACCGGCGCCACTCTTCGTCCGGCGAAATGTCGGTGGGTTTGGGAAACTTGCGTATGTCCAAGCTCAAGCCGACGCTGACGCACTTATTGGTGGATCCCTCGCGATTGTCGAACGGGATGACCCAGACCCAGCCGCCATCGAAGAGATGGTGGCAGGTGCCCTGATACCAGCGGCGCGGCGCCTGCGGCACGCCGTAGGGAAGCTTCAAATCGTCGTACGGCTTGACGTCGATCATGTGGGTGAACAGGCAGCGCGTATTGGTCTTGCACCGGATGGGATCGTCGCGCAGGTTCCACATGCGCGAGAGCACGTGGCCTCCTCCGGACGCATCGGCGATGAACCGGGCGCGGATGGTCTCGCCTTTGTCGGTCTTGAGTGTAACGCCCTGCTTGTCAGTCTCGACTTCCTTGACCCGGGTCATGTACTTGACCGTCGCGCCGTGGTGAATGGCCGTATAAGTCAGGTACTGATCGGTGTCCTGGCGGAACAGGTGGGCTTCATAGCCCTCGCGATAGGGCGGGATGACCAACTGGGTGGCTTCCTCCGGGCGCTGGTGCTGGCCTTCGTGGTGGATCATGAAGCCGAAGTTCGTCTTCACCCCGAAGCCGGACGACACATGCTTATGGATGAGTTCGCCCGAGTTGAATTCTGTCTTGAATTCCGGAACACCAAACCGTTCCGCCATGATTTTGATCATGCGGAAGGTATGCCGTACCGTGGATTCGCCCAGGGCGAAGCGGGGGTGTGTGCCAGCGTCGATAATCACCACTTTGGCGCCGTTGCAAGCCAGAATGATTCCCAGCATGCTGCCTTCGAAACCCGCGCCTAGAATTGCCACATCGAATTGTTCGTTCATGTAAAGTAAGTGCTCCTTTGAAATCGCGATACGTTTTGCTCTTGGTGCTGCCGTGGACTTCGCACGCCGCACATCTCGGCGAACTTCGCTTCGGTCGCTTTGACACGTCCGGCGACCACCTGCAGCGTGCGCAGCAGGATCTGGCTGCCCAGTCCGGTGTCGCTCTGGCACAGTTCCGCGAGGTCCGATCCGGCCACGCGCAACGCGGTGGTACGCTCCCGCGCGCGCACCTGGAAAAGCGTGTCCTGATGGTCCAATAGCGCGGACCAGCCAAATACTTCGCCAGGGCCGAGCGCCTGCACGGATACAGTGAAGGTGGGGGTGTGCAATTCCACCGCTACGCTACCGGTCAGAAGAAGGTAGAAATATTGGGAACGGCGGCCTTCGACCAGGATCACTTCGCCGTCGGCGAAGGCGATTTCGGTAGCCAGCGGGGCCAGTCTGGCAATGTGCGCTTCAGCCAGGCCTCGGGTGAAAGCGTGATCTCGCAAAGTCTGTTCTAGGGTCAAATCCCCCACCATAGAGTGATAAGCCGCTAGCAAAGCCGCTCCGGCGGTCAGATTTCGCTGCGGTAGGGCTGAGTTAGCAATTCAGGTGCCAGGGAGTGGGGCCAGGTGGGGCAGGCGCTTTCGCCTGCCAACCGCGCTCAGGGAGATTTCCGCCACGGGCGGCTAATCTAACTGTTCAGAGCGAGTTCGGTCTCGAGCGCCAGGCGGCGATACTCGATGCCTTCGTAGGAATCCGGCTGCTCGTCCAGCGTCTTGGCCAGGCTCGACAACAGATACAGCAGGAACAGACCACGCGCGCCGGGCGAAGCAGCCACGTCGAACGTGGCTCTCCAGCTTTTCTTCAGCAGGCTGGCTACTTGCACGCTGAAGTGGAAGGTGTCCCACCCCAGCGGCGCTTCCCATTCGCCGGACTCCCAATCGAAAACCGAGAGCCGGCCATCCTGCACGCGCGTGTTCCAAGGGGCGAAGTCGCCATGCGCAAACCCGCAGGGGATTGTGAGATGCTCCAGTTCGCCGCGAGCTTCGGCCAGGGTTGCGGCGCCTAACGCCTGCCAGCGCCAGTGGCAGCGCCAGGCCACCTCGTTCCAGCGCATGCCAACCTCTTCGACCAACTGTATACCTGGCTTGTTCACGCGATGGATGGCGACCAGCTTTTCGAGAAAGTCGATGTGCATGCCGGACAACTTCACGGGACCGGGCCGGCCTTCCACGGGCGACTGGAACAGCAGATAGCTGTCCTGCCATTCGCCCGCGTAGAGCACTCGCGGCACAAAGGGCTGTAGCGCCGTGAGGCTCTCCAGAACTCTGGCCTCTTGGCGCACACGGCTGCCCGACGGCTTCGTGATTCCCAGCTTGACGTAACCCAGGGTCTGGCCGCCGGGGCGCATCACCTGGATAGTGAGCTTGCGATACCTGCCGGGCGCGCCCAGCAGCATCGCAAACACAGGACGGCGCTCGCCGGTCACGCTGGCGACCAGGGCTTTAAGACCCAGCGGCTCTGCCACGTAGAGCGAGTCGAGCGCCCAGCCGTTCCACCCGGTCTTGATGATCTGTTTCAGTAGACCTTTGAGCAGGCGCGCTCCGAAAGCATAAGGGGTGTAAAACCGAAAGCCCTCGAGCGTAGCGCGGCTGTCACCTACTGGAAGCAGGCAGCGCGGCTCCCGGCGCGACGGCAACACCGCGAAGCGCTGCTGCGGACCGTATCCCTGCGCCGTCCGGCGGCCGGCGAAACGGTCCACTGCTTCCTGTAAGACTGTGGTCATGAGGCGCCTTTTTGCCGGCACGCGTAATGCGCGCCAAGTTGTGACACCTATCCACGTAAGTCAGGCAGGCCGCTGACTCGACAACTTATCTCTGCTATGTCACAACCATCTCAATTATTGATGGGGGTAGTATTCATGTCAATTTGTTCAGGCGAATCCGGGTCCTAGAAGTTTTTTGGTGCTACTTTAGCTAAGATGCATGCTTTTCCGTGGCTTACGGACAGCCTCTGGCCGGGTACCGGCTATCGCCTAGAGCAGATAGGACTCGTCTGCGGGTATGCCGCAAGGGCTTACGACGAACTGTGGAACACGGAAGGGGCAGGCTGATGCATTCCAGCGACGTGTACGCCAAAGTGTTTCAAAACGCGCGCTGCGGGCTGCTGCTGCTCGACCGGACCACGGGCCGCGTGACGGAAGTCAATGCGGCATTCCTGCGGATGGCTGCGCGCGGGCGCGGCGAAGTCGTGGGGCATAATTTCTGGGAACCGCCGCTGATTGCGGACGCGGAGGCCGGCGCCGAAGTGTCTGCGCACTTGCGCGCGGGTCACATGGTGGAGGGCGCGGAATTGCCGCTCCAGACCGGCGACGGGATCTGGCTGCTGCTGGAGGTGAGCGGTAGCGCGCCAGCGGACGGCGTGGTCCAGTTGGAAGTGCAGGATGCCACCGGGCGGGAACAGGCGCGGCTCGCCGCGCGCATGGACGCGTTGCGCACGATGGCCGGGCAGGTGGCCGGCGAGTTTCACGATTCGCAGCGAGTTCTCCAGATGCTCGGCGAACTGCTGCTGGCGGGCGCCGGCCGCGGCTGGCCGGTGTCTCGCGAGTTAGACGAGGTCCAAAGGGCGAGCGCGCAGGCTAGCGCCATCGTTGAGCAGTTGCTGGCCTTCAACGGACAACTCGCTTGCGAGCCCCGCCCGGTGGCCCTCAACGAGTTGATTGAAGCCACCGTGCCGAGGTTGCAACGGCTCTTCGGACGGGACATCGAAATTGTCCGGGAATTGAACCCCGATCTGCAGCCGGTGATGGCCGACCCGGCAGAGATCCGGCAGATCCTTCTGCAATTGGCCGCCAACGCGCGAGAGGCCATGCCCCACGGCGGCATCTTCCGTCTGGAGACACGCAATGCGGTGGCGGTCGCGCCGGGGCTGGGGGCGACGGATGCTGGCGGCGGTCCTTATGTGATGCTGGCCGTGGGCGACAACGGGCAAGGATTCGATGAACCGAGCTGGACGCATCTGTACGAGCCGTTTTTCAGCACCAAAGGGAAGGGAAAAGGGCGAGGTCTGGGGCTGGCCGCGGTGCACGGGATCGTGCGGCAAAGCGGCGGCCGGTTGTGGGTATATAGCGAGCGCGGGAAGGGGACCCTGTTCCGCATTTATCTGCCGCTCGCGCGGGCGGACTTGCTGGCGATTCCGGAGACGCCTCCGGACAATTCGCGCGACGCCAGCACGATTCTGATGGTGGAGGCCAACGACCGGCTGCTGATGTTGATGGCCCACATGTTGCAGAGGCGCGGCTACCAGGTGCTGCCGGCGCGGAACGCGGAAGAAGCGTTGCGCATGGCTGAGGCGCAACTGCCGGACCTGCTGATCGCCGGGCCGGAGCCGGACCTGGCCCAACGTTTGGTGCGCATCCAGCCGGGCCTGCGGGTGCTGTATCTGGGCGAGTATGCCGGTGGGCCGGACGCGCAGCCATTCCCACCGGGAGCCGCGATGTTGCCGAAGCCATTTGATCCGGACACGCTGTTGGCGCGGGTGCGCGAGTTGTTGGGGGAGCAGGGGTGACGCCTGCTCTGCTGGCTGCGTTAACGATTGGTCCAGTCCGCGAGTTGCAGGTTTGTTATGCGCTTGAACGCTTGGTCGTTAGTAACCAGGACGGCTCCTAACGCGAGGGCGTGTGCGCCGATCATCAGGTCGAGGTTTCCCATCGTCTGGCCTTCGCGTTCGAGGGTGGCGCGGATTTGCCCGTAGTGCCGGGCCGCCTCTGAATCCCAAGGCAGGATCGTTACTCGGAGCAAGAATTCATTAACGATGCTCCGCAAGTGTGTGGCGTCAAGCCGCCGCTCTACTCCATACCGCAACTCGCCCTCAGTCACGGCGGAGATGGCGAGTTGCGCCATAGGCACTTTGACGGCGTGACGGCGAACAGCGGGAATATTGCCCTTGATGATGTAGCTGGCAATGTTGGTGTCCAGCAGGTAACGGCTCGTCATTTAGATCAGCTTGCGTTTCTGCGGCGCGCGATCCCGACGATCAGCCATGAAATCCGCTGGCACACCTGCTTCCGCAGTGAGTTGGAAAAAGTTCTCCCAGGAGTCGGGCCGCCGCGACAGGATCACATCCCCGGTCGTGCGGTCTTGCCGGATATAGACCTCATGGCCTTCAAACCGAAAGTCGGCAGGCAGGCGAACCGCCTGGCTCCGGCCATTACGAAACAGCTTTGCAGTGCGAGGCATGGCATCTTTCGTCATGATATATATCATCGTATATGACAGCGCAAACTGCAACTCCGTGGACTTCAAGTCGGCTTTTGTCGTTCGCCCCCGAGGGTTGATAATGGTTCGGAGATCAAGGGAGGCGCGCATTGACCATACTCATTCGCAACGGCACGGTGGTGACTTCCGAAAGATCTTTCCCAGCCGACATACTGATTGACGGCGAGAAGATTCGCGAGATCGAGGCCGGAATTCCCATCGAAGCCGGCAGCCGGGTGATCGACGCATCCGGCATGCTGCTGTTGCCGGGCGGCATCGACGTCCACACGCATCTCGACATGCCGTTCGGCGGCACCACTTCCAGCGACGACTTCGAAACCGGCACGCGCGCGGCGGCTTTCGGCGGCACCACCACCCTGATCGATTTTGCCATTCAGGCCCGCGGCATGAAGATGCGCGAGGCGCTCGATACGTGGTGGAAGAAGGCGGAAAATCGCGCTTCCATCGATTACGGCCTGCACATGATCGTCACCGATCTATACGAAGCCGGCCTCGAAGATATGGATGCCATGGTGGCCGAAGGAGTCGCCAGCTTCAAGCTGTTCATGGCGTATCCGGGCGTGCTGATGGTGGATGACGCCACCATCTTCAAGGCGCTCTCGCAGACCGCGAAGAACGGCGCGCTCATTTGCATGCATGCCGAAAACGGCGGGGTGATCGACGTGATCGTGCGGCGCGCGTTGGCAGACGGCAAGACGGCGCCGATTTATCACGCACTCACGCGGCCCGCGACGGCCGAAGCGGAGGCCGTGCACCGCGCCATCGCGCTGGCGGAAATCGCCGGAGCGCCGGTGTATATCGTGCACCTCTCCAGTGAAGACGCCTTGAACCAGGTGCGCGAGGCGCGCGACCGCGGCGTTCCGGCCTTCGCGGAAACCTGCCCGCAGTACCTGCTGCTTTCGGTCGACGACCTGGCGCGTCCCGGTTTTGAGGGCGCCAAATATGTATTCACTCCGCCGTTGCGCGAGAAGCAGCATCAGCCGAAGCTCTGGGACGGCTTGAAGAACGATCACTTGCAGGTGGTCTCGACCGATCATTGCCCGTTCTGCTTCGCGGACCAGAAGTCGCTGGGCAAAGACGATTTCACGAAGATTCCCAATGGCGGCCCCGGCATCGAGAATCGCTTGCAGCTTCTCTATCATTTCGGCGTGAACGAGGGCCGCCTGAGCCTGAACCGGTTCGTCGAACTGGTGTCCACTACTCCCGCCAAGCTGTTCGGACTCTATCCGCGGAAAGGCGAGCTCGCGCCCGGGAGCGACGCGGACATCGTCGTGTGGGACCCGCGTAAGGAGCACGTCATCAGCGCCGGGACGCATCACATGCGCGTGGACTACTCCATGTTCGAAGGCTTCCGGGTGAAAGGCAACGCGCGCATGGTGCTCTCGCGCGGTGAAGTGATCGTGGACGGCGAGCGGTATCTGGGTAGCGCCGGCCGTGGCCAGTTTCTGAAACGCGCCGCACGCGGCGGTGCCTGGAAGTGAACGACGCGGCCATGCTGGATATCCGCCAGAGCCCGCTCTACAACGAAGATCTGGCGCCTGTTCCGCAGTCCCGCCGCGACTGGGGGGTCTACAACTACGCCTCCTTATGGGTCGGCATGAGTGTGTGTATTCCCACCTATATGCTGGCTTCGGGATTGATCGCCGGGGGCATGAACTGGTGGCAGGCGATCGGCACCATTTTGCTGGGCAACCTCATCGTGCTCGTCCCGATGCTGCTGAACGCGCATGCGGGAACCAAGTACGGTATTCCGTTTCCGGTGCTGGTGCGCGCCTCGTTCGGAGTGCTGGGCGCGAACGTGCCTGCGATTTTGCGCGCGCTGGTGGCCTGCGGCTGGTTCGGCATACAGACCTGGATCGGCGGACAAGCCATACACGCCATGCTGAAGATCCTGTGGCCGGCCTGGGGCCGCTTCGAGGCCGGCGCGGCGGTTTGCTTCGTGTTTTTCTGGGCGTTGAATATCGTGGTGATCTGGCGCGGCATCGAGACCATCAAGTTTCTGGAAGGGATCGGCGCGCCGTTCATGCTGGGCATCGGTGTGCTCCTGCTCTGGTGGGTCACACGCAAGGCGGGCGGCTTCGGTCCGGTGCTGAGCGCGCCCGGCAAGTTTCACGACGGTGCCTCGTTCTTCCGTTTCTTCGTTCCGGCGCTCACCGGCATGGTGGGTTTCTGGGCCACAGTGGCGCTGAACATCCCGGACTTTTCGCGCTATGCCCGCTCGCAGGAAGCGCAGATGTTGGGGCAGGCGCTCGGGCTGCCCGCGGCTATGACTCTGTATTCATTCATCGGTGTGGCGGTGACTTCGGCTTCCGCGGTGATCTTTTGCGAGGCCATATGGGATCCGGTGGTCCTGCTGGGCCGTTTCAACCAGCCCGCCGTGGCATTCGTGGCGCTGATCGCCTTGCTGCTGGCTACGCTGAATACAAATGTGGCGGCCAATGTGGTGTCTCCCTCGAACGACTTTTCCAATCTGAATCCGCGGCGCATTTCTTTTCGCACGGGCGGACTGATCACGGGATGCCTGGGACTGGTGATGATGCCGTGGAAGCTGTTGGGCGATTACAGCGCCTACATTTTCGGCTGGCTGGTGGGATACTCCGCGTTGTTGGGGCCGATCGCCGGCATTATGATCGTGGACTACTTTGTAGTGCGGCGGCGCGCCCTGGCGGTGGAGGATCTCTACTTGCGGCATCGCAGCTACGAATTCTCGGGCGGATTCAATTATCGCGCGCTGGCTGCGCTGGCATGCGGCATCGTGGCGGCCCTGCTGGGCCTGGTGCTGCCTGCCCTTCGTTGGTTGTACGATTATGCTTGGTTTGTTGGATTTCTGGTGGCCGGCGCGCTGCATTTCGCGCTGACACCGCATGAATCGGCCATCGTCGAAAACGGTTTGGGAGAGGAATCATGATCGTTACGGAGACCGCGGTTCGCACCGTAAAATTCTACGTGAACGGAACCTGGGAAGAGGCGCAAGGCCGCTCCCTGTATCCGATTACAAATCCGGCTACCGGGCAGGTGATCGCCCAAGTTCCCTATGCCACGTCGGCGGACGTGGACCGCGCGGCCCACGCGGCGCACGCGGCTTTCCTGAAGTGGCGGGAAGTGCCGGTAGTGGAGCGCGTGCAGGTTTTCTATCGCTATAAGGACCTGCTGGAAAAGCACGCCGAAGATGTCGCGCGCGTTCTTTCAGCCGAGAACGGCAAGACGCTGGAGGACGCGCGCGGGTCCGTGCGCCGCGCCATACAGATGGTCGAGGTGGCCTGCGGCATGCCCAGCCTCATGATGGGCCATGCGCTGGAAAATGTTTCTAAGGGGATCGATTGCCAGGCGATTCGCCAGCCGCTGGGTGTCTGCGCCGGCATTAGCCCGTTTAACTTTCCAGCAATGGTGCCCATGTGGATGTATCCTTTCGCCATCGCCTGCGGCAATACTTTCATCCTGAAGCCGTCGGAGAAGGTGCCGCTGACGCCTACCCGCACCGCCGAACTGTTGCACGACGCCGGTCTTCCCGCGGGCGTGTACAATTTGCTGCACGGGTCGCGCGAAGCGGTGGACGCTCTGCTGGCGCATCCGCTGGTGCGCGCGATTTCGTTTGTCGGATCGAGCCCGGTGGCGAAGCATGTGTACCAGACCGCCGCGGCGCACGGCAAGCGCGTGCAAGCGCTGGGCGGCGCAAAGAATCACCTGGTGGTGATGCCGGATGCCAACATCGAGAAGAGTGTCGAAGCCATCATGGGGTCGGCTTTTGGCGCGGCCGGCGAACGCTGTCTGGCCGGAAGCGTGCTGGTGGCTGTGGGCGAGGCGCGCCCGCTGCTGGACGCGCTGCTGCAAAGGGTTCGCGATCTGCGGCTGGGCGACGGCGCCGAGGCCAGCACCGAGATGGGCCCGCTGGTCACCGCGGAACACCGCCAGCGCGTGCTCGGCTATATCGAGAAGGGCGTGACTGAAGGCGCGAAACTCTTGGTAGACGGGCGCGAGCGCATGAACGGCAATCCGGAAGGCTATTTTTTGGGGCCCACCGTTTTCGACGGCGTGGCTCCCGAGATGACTATCGCGCGCGAAGAGATCTTCGGGCCGGTGTTGTCGGTGATCCGCGTCAAGGATCTGGATGAAGCCATCGGCCTGGTGAATCGCTCGGCATTCGGCAATACTACGTCGATCTTCACATCGGATGGCAAGAGCGCGCGCGAGTATGCGTCGCGGATTGAGGTGGGGATGGTGGGCGTGAATGTGGGAGTCGCGGCGCCCATGGCGTTCTTTCCGTTCTCGGGCTGGAAGAACTCGTTCTTCGGCGACTTACACGCGCACGGGCGGGATGCGATCGCCTTCTACACGGAGCAGAAGGTGATTATGAGCCGCTGGTTTTAGCCCTGTTTTAGCCCACGATACAGCTTCGCCCCTGCCAACCCACTTCGACCACTCGCCCTTCTTCGACCAGGACGGGCACTGCGCGCTGGCCTCCGGCGAGGGCCTTCATGCGCTCGAGCGCGGCGGGATCGCTCTCCACGTCGTATTCCACGAACTCGCAGCCCCGGAATTCGAGCCAGTCCCGCATTTCCTGGGTGTAGGGACAGCGCTGGGTGCCGTAGAGTTCGTACTTAGGGATAGTCATCGAGGGTTGGCAGGCGAAAGCGCCTGCCCCACCAACGCTTCGCGGATGATGTGATACACCGACGCCTGCACTTCCTGAATCCGCGGAATGTAATCCGAATGAACCACAATCGGAAAATCCGCCAAGCCGCGGCGCAAGACCTCGCCGCCGTCATAGCCCAGCAGCGCCGCGGTGACGAGTTTGCGCTTGCGGGCCTCTTCCAGCGCCATGACGATGTTACGCGAACCTCCGCTGGTCGAAATCGCCACCGCCATGTCTCCAGGTTGAGCTTGCGCGATGAGCTGCCTCAGGAAAATCACATCGGTGCCGATATCGTTGGCCACTGCCGTGATGTTGGCGGGCTCCAACGCCAGCGACACGGCCGGGATCGGCCGGTAGCCCTCGGGCGGACACACGCAGTCGAGCGCCCAATCGTTGGCGTCGGTCGCCGAACCGCCGTTGCCAAACAGAATCAGCTTGCCCCCGTTCTGGACACACTGCCACATAGCCTGCGCCGTTTGGCTGATGGCTTCCGCCTGCTCGCCAGCCACCTGCACGCGAAGCCTTGCATCATCCTGCACCTTGAGCCGAATAGATTCGGCGACTTCGGCCACCACATCGTCCGTATCCTGCTTTTGCTGGCCCAGAAAAGGGTAGAGGAAACCCGCATCTCCGGTATCCAGCCCCAACTCGCGATGCTCGAAGAACACGTGCACCGTCTCCCACAACACGTGGTAGAGCATCTCGATCATCTCCTGATAGATGAAGGGATGCTGCGTGTTGGCCGTGACGGCGTAATCGCCTTCGAGACCCGGCAAAGCGAATGTCATGGCCTGCCGCGCGCGCGCCAGATCGAGCGCGGACCACACATCCGGATCGCCCTCCGGAGGACCAAAACCCATCACCATATCGTCGGCGCGCAGGATAGCTTCCAGCCAGGGCAGGTAGAGTATTGACAGATCCAGGGCCGGCAAAGCCCGTTTGCCGACGATTACGGGGTGAACGAATTCGACCGAGACATGCTGGGCATCCGTCGCGTAGGGACCGCGACCAAAGGCCAGCAGGCGGCCGCCCCGCAGGAAGCGATCCGACATTTCGCGGCAAGCGTGCGCCAGGCGGCCAGCTTCCCGCGCGAAGAATTCTTCGCAGAGCTGGTTACGTTCCAGGAGTTGATCTTCGACGCGCTTCGCCAGATCGCAGTTACTGGTCATGCGGCCATCACCCTAACAGATGCGCGGCAGCGGATCCCCCACCAGCATGTCGATCACGCGTGTGCCGCCATACAAAGTCGAAACCAGCACCGTGCCGGCCGGCTGCTCACGCACTTCGCCGATGATGGCCGCCGCTTGGCCTCCCGGCGCGGCTTGCAACGCGGCGAGCGCGGACTCCGCGGCGTCCGCAGCCACCACGGCCAGAAACTGACCTTCGTTGGCGATGTGCAAAGGCTCCAGCCCGAGCAACTCGCAGGCGCCCCTTACGGTGTCGCGTATGGGGATCTTGTCCTCCGAGAGGCAGATTCCGAGGCCGCAGTCGCGCGCCAGCTCGTTCAGCGAAGTGGCCACGCCGCCGCGAGTGGGGTCGCGCATCCAGCGTATGCCGCCGGGCGCCGCCGCTGCCAGAGTTTCCACCAGCGGAAGGACCGAGCGCGTATCGGAGCAGATCTCCGCCTCCAGGTCGAGCTCGCCACGCGCCAGTAGGATCGTGATGCCGTGGTCCCCGATGGGACCCGAGAGCAGAACCCGATCGCCGGGACGCACGGACTGTGCCGACACCTGGACGCCTTCGATCAACCGGCCAATTCCGCAACTGCTGATGTATATGCGATCGGCCTTGCCATGCTCGACAACTTTGGTATCCCCGCCGGCAATGACCACGCCCGCGCGGCGCGCCGCCGCGGCCATGGCGCGTACCTCGTATTCGAGAACATCGGTCGGCAGGCCGGCCTCGAGAACATAAGTGACGACGAGCGTTTCCGCGCGCGCTCCCGATACCGCGAGGTCGTTCACGGTGCCGTTGACGGCCAGTTCGCCGATCGAGCCGCCCGGAAAGCGCAAGGGCTTCACCACGAAGCTGTCGGTGGTAATGGCGATGCGTGTACCATTCACCTGGACGTGGGCGGCGTCGCCCAAAGGCCCGGCTGACGGTTCGAAGAGCAGGGGCGCGAACAACCCTTCGATCAGCCTCCGGCTGGCTTTGCCGCCCGCGCCGTGCGCCATCTCAATCTGGGCGTCGCGGAAACGGATCTTGGGAGAAGCCTGCATGTGCATCCCGCCGTCACAACGCGGCGGCCACCTCTGTCACCAGGGCGGCCTTACGATGCTCGTAATTGTAGTATGCGGCGCACGAGCCTTCCGAAGAAACCATCAGCGCGCCCACCGGACGTTCCGGCGTGCATTCGTTTCCGAAAAGTTTGCACTGGGCCGGTTTCAGCACGCCTTTGAGGACTTCGCCGCATTGGGCGGCCTTCGGATCCGTCACGCGTATGCCGGGAACGCTGAAGCGCTGTTCGGCATCGAATTCCGCGTAGCTGTCGCGGATACGCAGCGCCGACTGCGAGATGAAACCCATGCCGCGCCACTCGAAGTAGGGACGCAATTGGAAAACTTCGGCCATGGCCTTCAAGGCCGCGCGATTTCCCTCCCACGGGACTACGCGCTTGTACTGATTCTCGACCTCCGCGCGCCCCTCCTTTAACTGGCGCAGCAGCATCAGCACGGATTCCAGCATGTCGAGCGGCTCGAAGCCGGAGACCACGATGGGCTTTCGCTCGTGGCGCGCGATCCATTCATAGGGCCGGCAGCCGATGACGGTGGACACGTGGCCCGGCCCGATGAAGGCGTCCAGGCGCATGTCGGGCGAATCGAGGATCGCGCGGATGGCGGGGATGATCGTCACATGGTTGCAGAATACGGAGAAGTTTCGTGTGCCCTGGCTGCGCGCGCGCATCAGTGTCAGCGCCGTGGAAGGCGCCGTGGTTTCGAAGCCGATGGCGAAAAACATCACGTGCTTGTCGGGATTCGTTTGCGCCAGCTTGAGCGCATCCGCGGGCGAATACACGATGCGTACATCGGCGCCGCGAGCTTTATATTCCAGCGGACTGCCGCGCGTGCCGGGTACCCGCATCATGTCGCCGAAGGCGGTGAAGATCACATCCGGCTGCTCGGTCATGGACAGCCCGTCGTCGATACGGCCCATGGGCAGCACGCACACCGGACAACCGGGCCCATGTATAAGCTCGATGTTGGGAGGAAGCAGGTCCTTCAGGCCGAAGCGATAGATGGCATGTGTGTGGCCGCCGCAAACTTCCATCATCCGGTAATGCCGCCGGGGATCGGCTAGCCGGCGGATCTCGTGCGCCGTTTTGGCGATCAACTCGGGTTCGCGGAACTCGTCGACAAATTTCATGGTTTAAAATGTCGTCTCGCATCAACCTGGGTTGGCAGGCGGAAGCGCCTGCCCCACCACGCCGCAGACTTCCATCATCCGGTAATGACCCTGGGGATCGGCCAGGCGGCGGATCTCATGGGCCGTCTTGGTGATTAACTCGGGTTCGCGGAACTCGTCGACAAATTTCATGAGTTAAGATGTCGTCTCGCATCAACCGGGGTTGGCAGGCGGAAGCGCCTGCCCCACCACGCCGTAGCCTTCGATCTCCTGCATCGCCGCCTCATCCTCGCCGAGCATGCGCAGGATTCGCATCTGGTCCGTGGCGTCCGCCTCGCTAATCTTGCTCATGGCGAAGCCCACGTGGATGAGGACCCAATCGCCCGCCCGGGCGGGGTCCTCCTCCAGAAGGCCCACGTCGATCTTACGCCGCACGCCGGCAACTTCGACCAGCGCCAGGTTTTCCCGCTCCGGCAGAAGCTCCACAATCCGTCCTGGAATTGCTAAGCACATATGTTCTACTCCGGCTTGCGGCGGGCTACGATGTCGAACGTAAACTTCAGCTCATCCTTGAGCTTGAGCGCGCCGCCCGCGACGGACGCCAGCTTGATCCTGTAATCGGTTTGCCGCACGGAAAATTCGCCAAACGCGCGCAGGATATCGCCTGTGACGGCCAACTGCGCCGGCACTCTCTGCTGGCGCGTCACCCCGTGCAGGGTCAGATTGCCGTCGATCTGCACGCGGCCGTTCCCGTTCATCGAGGCGGCGCTGCTCTCGAATACGATCTCCGGATAGCGGGCCGATTCGAGCACCTCCTGCTGCATGGCTCGTTCCATCTCGCGGCGGTCCTTGTCGCTCGTGTCGTTTTCGACAGTCAGGGACACGGCGCGGACTCTCAGACGCAGGGACGCCTGCTGGGGCGCCGCCGGATCCCAGCGCGCTTCTCCGCTAAAGTCACGGATTCCCACCACCGGGTTGTGACCCAGTCCGGATAACAATCCACCCGCGAAGGCGCGGACGGTGAACCGGCTAATTCCGGGATCGATCAGATAGTCGGCGATAGCAGCCTCCTTAGTTCCTACCCGCACGAACCGCTTAGTGCCCCTACTCTTCACATATTCCGCAACTTCATGTATTTTTCGAGGTCCGGAACGGCGGCCTGCAATAAGTTCATGCCACCCAATCCCGCTTGCCCCATCAAGCGCCTCACGATAGGGTTAGCCAGGATCAGCCCCGCGCCGAAGATCACCAAGGACACGCCCGCCATCATAAACAGGGTGTCCCGCGCCTCTGCCTCGTCTGAATTATGCTGTGTGTGTGCCATGCGAAACCGTCTCCTTTCCGAAAACTCCTTACGCCACCGCGAGCGCCTGATGCTCCTCCGTGATCTGCGCGATCAGTGACTCGACAATGACGACCGCCGCGCCCACCGCTGCTTCCACCGGAGGGCTCAGACCCATGCCTCCGTCGACTTCGTCTCCGAGCGTGCCTGGCTCACACCCGACCACCAGAACCCGCTTGGGCCGTCCCCCCATCGCCCGCACGGTCTCCAGCACGCGCATGGGATTCATGCCATGCCCTGCCAGCAGGGCCGCCTGCGGGCCATCGTCCTCCACATTCGATACCTCAGGCTCCAGGATGTACAGCGTGCCAGGGTCGTCGCCTTGCCCCGTAGCGTCCACTAGGATGGCTACGTCGTAGTCGTCCAGCAGGGCATACACCAGGTCAAGGCCGCGGATCCCGAAATCCACCAAGCGGACGTGGTCCGGCGCTCCGCGGCGCAGCATTCGCTGGACGACTTCGACGCCGAAGGCATCGTCGCCCAGGAAAATGTTCCCAATGCCGGCCACGAGAATGCGCGGTGCGCTCATTTCACGTTCTCCACTTCTTCCGGATTGAAAAAGAAGCGATGGCCGGGCTGGCGCAACAGCCCCATATCGCGACCCGGATCTTCATCCAGCACCACCGCAAAATGGAACCTGCCGTCGTAATCCTGCTCGATGCACTCTATCGTGGCGGTCTTGCCTTGGAGCGCCAGATCGATCACATCGCCGAACTTGCGCGGACGCAGTCGGACCCTATCGCCAGCCCGCAACTCCACTCCGCCGACCGTGAGACTGTCCACAGGAGTCTTGTCTTCGAGGAGCTGCCGTTCCCATTCGTTCATTTCGATTCCTCGACCGGACGCAATCCCCGGAGCGCGCCGTGGAGCTTCATCAAGTGCTCGTCCGGCAGCATCTCGGTTCTCTCCAGGATGTGGCGTGCGCGCGCGTCGCCGTTGCGGACCTCCTGTTTTTCTTCGTCGGTGAGCGTCATGATGCGCAGCGTGAGTATCTCGTCAATCTCAGCGCCGTCAAACAAATCGCCGGGGCTTTCCGGCGCGACCTGCGCATAATCGTAGAGGATGATGGGGGAGGAGAGCATGGCGTCGCGGGCATCGGGTTCCCCTACCAGGACCGGCCAGACGCCAATGTTCTGGCACTGCGAAGCGGCGTCCCGGAAGGCGTCCGGTGGATCGGTAAGCGACACGAATTCGCCCTCCCGCACCGTTAGAATCGTGTGCGCGGCCACCAGCGAATAGGGCAACACCTCGTCCCGGCTCAACTGTTCCGCACTATCGAGGGACGTCCGGTTCATCACATGGGCCGAGAGTAGGAAAAGTCCGTCTCCCAGGCGCCGCGCGCTCAGCGTCAAGGTCCCTTCGATGGTGGGGCAGGCGCTTTCGCCTGCCAACAATTCCGCCGCCCGCGGTTGAGATACTAAATCCCCCAACCGACAACCCAACAAGCTCACTTCGCGTTCGACCGCCTCCTGCCAGGAGCCCGGCATCACCTGCAGAAACCTGACTCTCACGTCCACAGTAGTTTGCGAGCGGCCGCGCACCAGGCACTCCGTCCGCATGGCGGAGGTCTCGCTGCCTGACTGAATGGCACTGTAAGCCGGCGGAACGAGCACGCCGAAGTTGAAGCGCCGCCGGTTCTTCACCGACGAGGGCCGGTACGGATACAGCATGTAGCCCTCGTATAGGATCGCGTTGGCAAGGCGCTCGACCGACTCCAGGTTCATCGGTGCACCTCTTCTTCGACGCCTTGAAGAAGGCTCTCCAGCACCTGTTCCCAAGTCGGAGTTCCCATCAGGACCTTGTATTGATAGAGGCGCTCGAAAACGTCCCGGCGCAGGCAGAGCCAGGCGGTGTTGGGATAGTAGAGGTCCATCATATCCTTCCAAGCGCTCACAGGCAGCCGGAACAGCGCCTCCTTGTCCCAGGGAATCGGCGCAACCTGCAAGCTGCCGTTGGCGGATTCATAAAAGACCGTGCCGCTGAATTGAAAGCACAACGGAATTTCGCCGTCTTGCAGACCATGGAAGTATTTCACAGCGGCTACATTGAAGTCGAACGTACACGGCGCCTGTAGCTCGACGCGCGTTTCGCCAATGAAGCCGGGAACGACCGCGCTGGTTTGGGTCCACGTCATGTTGTGCAGCGTTTGGCCCCAACGCTGCGGTTCGCCGAACAGATCCGCAAGGCGCTCCTGGTCGGCCGGGCCATAACGCCGGCGCGTCACCTCGATCTGGATTTGACACCGCAAGGCGACCGTATGCACGCGTTCGGCGCCCGTATTCGACACCCGCAGATCGAAGCCCAGCAGCGGCCCCACCGCATACTGGACGGCCTTGGCGCCTTCGATCTGGAAGCTTAAATCAGGCATACCCCACTCCGGACCGGGCTCTCAGATCGGCGAAGAACCGCTCCAACTCGTTCCAGACTTCGGCGCCGCCGGAAAGTCCGCGCCAGTGCGAGCGGATCAGCCACACCAGCTTGTAGCATTCATCGATCGGCAACAGATAATACTCGGGCGCAGCATAGCCGCGCGCAGGACCCAGCCGGTTTACGAGCAGGGCCTCGACGTCGGCCGCCATTTCTGTCAGCGCCGGATTCTCCGCGAGCATATCGCTCCAGGTATCCAGCGATAATTGCGATTCAGTGCTGCCGGCTGGGCTGGGATATAACGCCACCACTTTCGCCTGCGCGCTGCTTTCGAAAAAGAAAGCCATGTTGATCGGTATCATCAGGCTTTCCCACTGGGTGTCGGTGAGCCGAAAGTCGTCCAGAAAGCGAATGCGCCGGTGAACGCGTTTGTATTTCGACCCGCTCTGCCCGCTGAAGAGGATCGCGCAAGCGTTGCAGGAGCAGAGCAGCTTGCGCGTCTTGGGCTCCACCAAGTGTGGATGATCTTCGGCCAGTTCCAACCCGCACAGTTCACAGGATTCCGCCATGCGCTTCTTGTTGGCGAACTGGCGCAGCGCACCCAGGGTATCCGCGATGCCGCCGGCAGTCATAGACCCGCACCATTGCGATTCGCGGGGGCGGCGCGATATCCCGCCAGCTTCTCCAAAGGCACAAACCCGTTCGCGGCGCCCTGGAGCGCGACCTCCTCAATCGCAAGCTCGGCCAAGTCTGGCGCCGCTTCGTAGATAGCCTCCTCGACGACTGACTTGAGGGAGCCAGGCGTGGTTGATCGCAGGCGCAACCGGAGCACGCCTTCGTTAAGCCCCAGCACTTCGATGCTGCCGTGAGAGCCAAGCCGCGCATCGAGCTTGTCCAGCGCTCGCCTCACCCTGGTTTCGAGATCCTGCGGATGCACTCCATTCGCCGCGAGCAGGTTACCCACCAGATCATCGCGGCCGAGTTCATCGAGAATCTGGCGGCCGTACTCACCCTTGCGCGCCAGGATCTCGGTAATCTGCGTCAAGCCCGCGCCGTAGAGTTCCATCAGCGACTGCACCAGTTCCCTGGCGGTAGCCAATGAACCTGGATCGGCGGACGCCTCCAGCTTGCGGATCAACTCTTCGATACGCCCGGTCTGCTGCTGCACTTCCGTTATTTTAGGCATGGCTGGTAGCGTTCCGAGCAAAAGAGTGGCCGGTGGAAGCCCTCCGCCGGCCACTGGTGCATTCACCCTATGCTTTTAAGAATGCACTCCGAAAGTAGGCGAATGGACGGTCTCCAGCACCTTCCCCTTGCCCAGGTACATGTGTACGCCGCAAGGCAGGCAGGGGTCGAAGCTGCGTACCGCGCGCATGATGTCGATGCCCTTGAACTTGTCCGGCCCGTTTTCTTCGAAGATCGGCGTATTCTGCACCGCATCTTCGTACGGCCCCGGCGTCCCATAGACATCGCGCGGGTTGGCATTCCAGGGTGTCGGCGGATAGGGGTGATAATTCGCGATCTTACCATTCCGTATCACCACGTGATGCGAGAGCACGCCCCGCACCGCTTCGTGGAAGCCGCAGCCGATAGCTTCGTCCGGCACTTTGAACTCCGCCCAGGTCTTGGTCCGCCCGGCATGCAGCTCCTTGAGCGCCTGCTCGGCGAAGTGCAGCGCCGCCGCCGCGGAGTAAGCCTGGAAGTAAGTGCGCGCGCGGTCTCGCTCGATGGCGTTGCTCCATTTCGGAATCTTCCACTCGAACTCGACTTCGGGCAGCGACACCGTTTTGGGGAGGTAGATTTTGACGCTGTGCCCAGTTGCCTTGAGATAGCCAATGTCCACCAGGCCAGCCAGCGCGGTGGCCCAGAAGCGGGCGATCGGGCCGCCGCCCGTATCGAGCGCCAGATAGTCGCCTGTCCGTTTGTCGTACCAGCGCGGCGACATCACCCAGGTGTACTTGCCCGCGAAGTCGCGCTTCTGCGGTTTAGGAATCGTGGTCTGGTTCCACGGATGCCGCTGGTCGACCGGGTTGCCGAGCGGATCCTCCTTGACAAACGTCTCGCCATGCTCCCAGTCGTCGTAGTATGAACTGCCCAGCAGGATGCGTATATTCAGGTTGATATCCACCAGGTCGGTGGTCACCAGCTTGCCGTCCACTACGACGCCGGGAGTGACATACATGGCGCGTCCCCACTCCGTCATGTTTTTGTAGGTGTAGTCGCAGACCGCTGGATTGTTGAAGGATCCCCAGCAACCCAGCAGGATGCGCCGCCGGCCCACCTCTTCGTATCCGGGCAGCGCTTCGTAGAAGAAGTCGAACAGGTCGTCGTGCAGCGGCACGACCTTTTTCATGAACTCCACGTACTTCATCAGCCGCACGATGTAATCCGTGAAGAGCTGCACGGTGGGCACGGTCCCCACGCCGCCGGGATACAGCGTGGACGGATGCACGTGCCGCCCTTCCATCAGGCAGAACATTTCGCGAGTCATGCGGCTCATCACCAACGCTTCGCGGTAAAACGCGCCGGTGAACGGGTTCAAGGCCGTCATGATGTCCGAGATGTTTCGATAGCCGTGCAGATCGGAGTGGGGCGCCGCCGTCTTCTGAGCTTTCGCCCACACGCTGGGGTTAGTCTCCTTCACCATCTGCTCGCAAAAGTCCACGCCCACCAGGTTGTCCTGAAAGATATTGTGATCGAACATGTACTCGGCGGCTTCGCCGAGATTGACGATCCATTCGCCCAACGCGGGCGGGCGCACCCCGAAAGCCATGTTCTGTGCGTAACAGGCGCAGGTGGCGTGGTTGTCGCCGCAGATGCCGCAGATCCGGCTGGTGATGAAGTGCGCATCGCGCGGATCTTTGCCCTTCATGAAAATGCTGTAGCCGCGGAAGATCGATGAGGTGCTGTGGCACTCGGCGACCTGCCGGTTTTCGAAGTCGATCTTGGTAAAGATTCCCAGACTGCCCACAATGCGGGTAATCGGGTCCCAGTTCATCTCCACGAGCTTCCTGGATTTGGTGGGTGTTTCCGTCATCGTTCCAGTTAGAGTGCTCATTTGATCGCTCCTTTGCCTTTCAGTAAGTCCTCGCGTGATAGCCGGTGGTCAGTTCGGCGCGCGGGTGACGCCAGCGCGGTTCCTTGTTGAGGCTCGTGTTGGTGAACGAGCGTAGAGAACTAAGGGCGCGGCCGTAGACACTCACAGCGGTAGTAGACATCTTTGCGCCGGGCGGCTCATCCATGAACGGCATGAATTTATCCGGGAAGCCCGGCATGGTGCAGCCGATGCAGATCCCGCCGACGTTGGGGCATCCGCCAATTCCCGCCATCCAGCCCCGCTTGGGTACGTTGCAATTGACCACCGGCCCCCAGCAGCCCAGCTTGACGATGCACTTGGGCGAGCCGTACTCCATAGTGAAGTCGCCCTGCTCGTAGTAGCCGGCCCTATCGCAGCCTTCGTGTACCGTTCGGCCGAACAGCCAGGTAGGACGTAACTGGTCGTCCAACGGGATCATCGGGGCCAGCCCAGCTAATTGATACAACAGATAGAGGACTGTCTCCATGAAGTTATCCGGCTGGACCGGGCAACCAGGTACATTCACGACGGGCAGGCCCGCCTTGGATCGCCAGTCCCAGCCCAGGTAATCCGCCAGCCCCATGCAACCGGTGGGGTTCCCTTCCATCGCGTGGATGCCGCCATAGGTCGCACAGGTCCCGATCGCGACCACGGCGGTAGCCTTCGGGGCCAGCCGATCAATCCATTCCGTGGTGGGAATCGGCTGGCCAGTCTCGCTGTCGGTCCCCAGTGCGGCCCAGTAGCCCTCCTTCTTGATCTTCTCGTTGGGGATCGAGCCTTCCACTACCAGAACGAAGGGTTCGAGTTTGCCCTCCTCCGCGAGGTACCAATGTTTCATGAAGTCGTCGCCGCATTCATAGGCTAGGACTGGATTGTGCAGGTGAACCTTAGGGAGCCCGGGTATGGCTCCCAGAATGACATCCTCAATGCTGGGCTGGGTGGCTGCGGTAACGGATACGGAATCGCCGTCGCAGCCCAGACCGGCCGTCATCCAAACGATGTGAACTTCGGGGACCGCTGACGGCCTTTGCGTCTTGTGGCCGTACGGAACAGTTTCGGCTGGCATACTTGGCCCTCCTTCTCCTCTTGGATCTGTTATGAACGTCACATTCCGAGGCGCGCATTGTAAATCTGATTACAAACTGAATGCCCCTCTAAGTGCTTTTTTCGCAAACACTCATGGGCATTGTAGGAAAACCGTTCAAGCGGCTCAATCCGAGCGAACCTGTATTCTTTTTCGTGATTCTTACGATTGTAGATATCGGGGATTCCCCGATGTGATTATCGATGATCGAATTAAAGAGGTTTTTGTCCCGCTAACCACTGGACCGCATGCTGCACCAGTTCGCGGGCATTTTTGAGTGACAGCTTTTCCTTGATATGGGCATAGTAGGACTCCACGGTCTTCACACTCAGGTGTAACTCCTCGGCGATCTGGCGGGTGCCGTGACCCTGTCCGATCAGCCGGAAGACCTCCAGTTCCCGGTCGGTGAGCTCGTCGATCGGGGAACGCTTCGTGACTCCGGAGCCGCCGATAAACTGTTGCACCATCTTCTTGGCCATGCGATCGCTGACGTATACCTCGCCGTCCAGGATCTGGCGTATGGCGATGAGCACTCTCTCCGTGGCCTCCTGCTTCATGATGTAGCCGTTGGCGCCCGCGCGCAGGGCCCGTTCGGCGTACAGCGACTCGTCGTGCATGGATAGGATCAATACCGGCAGTTTGGCATCCCGGGCCCTTATGGTCTTGAGCAACTCGATGCCATCCGGCCCTTCCAGCGACACATCCACGATCAGGATGTCAGGCTTCAACGGATCGATCGAGTGGAGCGCCGCGCGCGCGTCCTCCGCCTCCCCACAGACCATCAGGTCGGGCTCCCGGTTGATCAGTTGCGAAAGTCCCTGGCGGACGATGGGGTGATCGTCCACCACGAAAACGCGAGTCTTTCCGGATTCGTGGTTCCGCCCCGTCATAATGAACTTTCCGCCGCAGCGCCGGGTGATTGGACCGCGCATGTGACTACAGTTCCGCTTGGCGAGCCGCGCCGGATCTGCAGCACCGCGCCGATCATCTTTGCGCGGTAATTCATGATATGCAACCCCATTCCCGGGCTGCTCCCAACGTCTTCAGGCAGCCCCACGCCGTCGTCCGTAATGCGCAAGGCGGCGCCGTCGCCGTCGGGGGTCAGACTGATCAGGATGTGTTTCGCGTGACCGTGCTTGATCGCGTTGTTCACCGCTTCCTGCGCAATGCGATACATGTGGTTCGCGGCGATATCGTCATAGAACAGTACGGGGCGATCGCACTCAAAGCGGCACGCGAGGCCAAAAAGGTCCCCCACTTCCGAAGCGTAATGCTCCAGCGCCGACATCAGTCCCCGCGCATCCGAAACCACCGGGAGCAGGCCACGCGACAGCTCGCGCGTCTTGTGGATCGCTTCATTAACCAGCCTGACGATCTTGCTGGCGTCCGCGGCCTCGGCTACCGCTTTTTCCGCGAGTTTCTGTTCCAGCACCTTGCTCATGAAAGCGATCCCGGTGAGATGCTGTCCCAGGCCATCGTGAAGGTCTTGCCCGATGCGCCTTTCTTCCCGTGCACTGATTTCCAGGATGGCTGTTTCCAGGCGTTTGGACTCGGTGATGTCGATTCCCGTCGCAATGATGTGCCGTACGCTGCCGTTGGCATCGGGCAGAACGGTCCCCGACCAGGAGATGAGGCGTTCGCCGCCGTCGCCAGTCACCCAATGTCCTTCGAAGCTTCTGGGGATCTTTCCGCCGCGCAACTGCTCGAATGCGCTCTTGAATCTCTCGCGATCTTCGGCGCCAGGAAACAGTTCCCAGGCATACTTGCCTTTGACTTCGTCGAACCGCTGGCCGCTGGTTTGCTCGCAAGCGCGATTGAACTGCACCACTCGCCCGTCCAGGTCGAGGACAATGAGGAGCGTGCCTACGGTATGCAGAATCGCCGACACGAAATTCCGTTCCTGCTGCAAAGCTTCTTCCGCGCGCTTCAGTTCCGTGATGTCGAACGCTACGCCTTGAATGAACCAAGGGTGGCCATCATCGCTGCGCACCATTTTCGCTTCGCAGTGAAACCAGACCACGTGGCCGTCACGGGCGATCACGCGGTAGACGGATCGCAGCGGCTTGCCGGTGAGAAACATATCGGCCGCTTCCAAACTCCACCGCAGGTTATCCTCGGGATGAATCTGACGGTACCAGCGGACGGGATCTTCCAGCCACTCCGCCTGCGAGAATCCGAGCGTAGCTTCTATGTAAGGACTGACGTAGGCTTCGCCGATTCCGCGGTCCAGGTAGACCATGAACACTACGGCCGGAAGCTGTTCCACCAGGCTGCGGTACCTGGCTTGCATGTTGGGTAATTCCCGCGCGCCATTGGAGCCGCACGCCGCGCGTGGGCCATCGGCGGAACTAAGCAGGAACACACTGGCCAGTTCCTCGAGCATGGCCTGCGCCTCGGTGATGGATGGTTCCGCGCCGCCGTTCGCCGGGTCTGCTGGCCGGAAGCCGCCCGCTATAAGTAGTGCGTCGCGAAGCATCGCTTTACGCGCGCCGGCTGCGCCAGACTGGCTCTTTGTTGAGCGAATCCTGGACGAACCGGCGGAGAGCATGAATCGCCCTACCGTAAGTCATCACCGCGCTGGACGAAAGCAGCGAACCCGGCGGCTGATTCATGAACGGCATGAACTTATCCGGAAACCCCGGCATGGTGCAGCCGATGCAGATCCCGCCTATGTTGGGACAGCCGCCAATGCCATTCATCCAGCCCCGCTTTCCCACATTGCATTGCACAACGGGACCCCAGCATCCCAGCTTCACGATGCAAAGGCGCGATCCATACTCTTCGGCGAACTCCCCCTGCTCGTAGTAACCGCCGCGGTCGCACACCTCGTGGAGCGTCTGCCCGAAAAGCCATGTGGGACGGAGCGCCTCATCCAGCGGAATCATGGGAGCCCGGCCCGCCGCCTGGTTGAGCAGGTAAAGCAGGGTCTCCATGAAGTTGTCCGGCTGCACTGGACATCCGGGAACGCAAACGATCGGTATGCCTGCCTGCGATTTCCACTCCCATCCCAGATAGTCCGGCAGGCCCATGCACCCGGTGGGATTGCCTTCCATGGCATGGATTCCACCGTAGGTCGCGCAAGTGCCCGCCGCGATGACGGCCCACGCATGCGGCGCTAAACGATCGATCCAGTCGCAAGTGAGGATCGGTTGGCCGGTCCGTTGGTCGGTGCCCAACGTCGCCCAGTAGCCTTCTTTCTTGTTCGTTTCGTCCGGGATGGAGCCTTCCATCACCAGAATGAAAGGGGCTCGCTTACCCGCGGCGGCTTCGTGGAAGGGCCGTAGGAAATCGTCGCCGTTTTCAAACGCCAGCACCGGATTGTGGAAGTTCACCTTGGGAATCCAAGGCAGGCCGCCACGGACAATGTCTTCTATGCTCGGCTGCGTCGCGGCGGTCATCGCGATGGATTCGCCGTCGCAGCCCAAGCCGGCTGTGATCCACAGGACGTCGATTTCCGCGATCGGTTCCGGCATAGCTCACCCCGAAAATGCCTGCAACTAGCGACAGACAGTCCCTGGTCGCGTATTGTAACCGATCGGAGGCGCGTGTGGGGCCAGCCCAAGACAGGACTCGTGCGAGCCCTTCGAAGCAATGCCGGCGCAGGCCTCTCAGTCCCTGGTTGGGTTGCGCGGCCTAGCCTGCCGCCTTGGCCTCTTGGGTTTTCCGGAACGCCGCCCAACGCTTTTTCGTGGCAGCCACGATGCGCGCCCGCCCAGCCGCGCTGAGCTTTCGCTTTTGCGGTTTGGGCGCAGCCGCCGTCTTGTGCTGGGCCTTGAAGACAGCCCACCTCTTCTTCTGGGCCAAGGCGATGCGCCGGCGCGCCGACGCACTCATGGTCCGCTTCTTACCGGTGGGCGCCTTCGCCGCGGCGGCCGCGGGCGCCGGCCCGGACGCTGGCTGCCCACCGATCCGGCTTCGCAGCTCCGCTATCTTTTGCTGAATCTGGTCTCGCTGATGCTGGAAACCGATTAATGCAGCTTCGAGTATTTCATTGTCTTGCTTGGTTGGACGTGGCATCAGGCCGATTATACTCCTACTTATCCGTCATTGTCACAGTCCTGTCAACTTATTTAATCCCGAACTTTGGAGGAGCGATACAATACCAGGGTGGATCGGAGAAGCTTCCTGGGCATGGCTGCCGGCCTGGGTTTGGCGAAGGAACCGGCGCGCGGCGCTTCTATCCCTATCGTCGACACGCATATCCATCTATTCGATCCGGCCCGTCCCCAGGGCGTGCCGTGGCCAGATAAGAAGGATTCCCGGCTCTACCGGCCGGCGTTGCCTGCGAGATATCGCAAGGTTACCCAAGGGCTCGGCATCGTGGGCGCAATTGAAATCGAATGCAGTCCCTGGCTCGAAGACAATCAGTGGGTTTTGGACGTTGTCGCGAAGGACTCTATTATCGTCGGGACGGTCGGTAATCTCCAACCCGGCGGGCCGCAGTTCCGTCAAGACTTCGCGCGCTTCCAGCGTAACTCACTCTTTCGGGGCATCCGCTACGGGAATCTATGGGGCCGGGATCTGGGCGCAGAGTTGGCGAAACCGGAATTCATCGCCGGAATGCGATCTCTGGCGGAGGCCGGCCTGGTGCTGGACACCGCCAATCCCACCGCGGCTTTGATGGCGGATGTAGTGCGATTGACCGATCGTGTTCCCCACCTGCGCGTGGTTATCGATCATCTGCCGCGGCTCGAGCCTCCCGCGGATGCGGCGTCGGGCGCGGCATGCCAGGCCAGTCTACGGGAGCTCGGTAAACGTCCTCAGATCTACGTTAAGGTTTCTGGGGTCTTACGGCGCGTGGATGGACGCATCCCGTTGGACTTGGACTTCTACCGGGACAGACTCGATGAAATCTGGGATATCTTCGGCGAGGACCGGCTGATTTATGGCAGCGACTGGCCGAACAGCGATCAGTGGGGAACTTATCCGCAAGGTCTGCAAATTGTCCAGGAGTACTTTCATGCCAAAGGACTCGCGGCGGCCGAGAAGTATTTCTGGAAGAATTCCATGGCGGCATATCATTGGATCAAGCGAGATGCAAACCAGCCCAGCATATCCTGACCGGCGCCCGGCGCTTTGGGTAACGCTCGCGATTCCAGCGCTCCTGCTGGGCGGCTGCGATCGGGATCGTCTTCCTGACATTGCGGCCGAAATCGCGCGCATTCGCGCCATCGACAATCACGCCCACCCCGTACGGGTGGTTGGCCCCGGAGAGCAGGATCGTGAGTTCGACGCCCTGCCGGTGGATAACATGGAGCCGGCGTCCGACCCGGTCTACTTGCGGCCGGGAGCACCGGGCATTCTTCAGGCACAGCGGACCCTTCTCGGTCAACCGGGAAAGTTGCGAGTCATCCAGGACAAGGGCGACGGATATCCGGCCTGGGTGCTGGATCAGATGGGTGTGGAAGTGATGCTCGCCAACCGCGTCGAAATGGGACGCGGAATCGAGCCTCCGCGCTTCCGCTGGGTGCCTTACGTGGACGCGCTGCTCTTCCCGCTGAACAACTCCAAGCTGGCAGCCCGCAACTCCGACCGCAAAGCTTTTTTCGCGGACGAAGAG
>Ga0181523_10000767_pt1 | contig 35977 bp, 35 predicted proteins | sample PEATcosm2014_Bin_43_FD_119752 | JGI IMG/M metagenome (GOLD analysis project Ga0181523, IMG submission 119752) | Peatland microbial communities from MTU Mesocosm Facility, Houghton, MI, USA - PEATcosm2014_Bin05_30_metaG | ecosystem: Environmental > Terrestrial > Soil > Wetlands > Peat | place... | reverse complement strand
TTGGGGCCATCTTTGTCCTCAGGTCCGCGGCGCTCAGCCCTGGGTTCCTCATGCGTACGCGTGTAAGCCGGGAAGCAAATACGTGACGCCGAGGAAGGTGAAGATCACGATGCCGAAGCCCAGGATGGCGAAATACGCGGCCCTACGTCCGCGCCATCCCCGCGTGATCCGCATGTGCAAGTAGCCCGCATAAACCAGCCAGGTGATCGCGGCCCAGGTTTCCTTCGGGTCCCAGCTCCAGTACGAACCCCAGGTGCGATTGGCCCAGTAGGCGCCGGTGGCGATCATGCCGGTCAACAGCGGGAAGGCGATACAAATCGTTTTGTAGGTGACACGATCGAGGGTATCGGCGGACGGCAGCATGCCTTGCAGGTCGGTGCGCCGCCACAGCATCATCAGGTACAACAAAGAAGCGAAAATACCCGTCACCATGCCTCCGAGTAAAAATGGGCTGGCGGCCAGGCTGGTCGGGAAGAGCCCATCCTGGTCGGGTGACGGGTAACTGGCATCGCGCACCCGAAGGGCGAACGCAGCCAGGACAACAATCTGCAACAGGATGCCGATGAACACGGCCCGGTTGGCGATACCGAAGAACAACTCGTCTTTCTTCGCGCGGGCGCCGAAATATAGTGCCAGAGGAACGATCCCGGACAGCGCGGCGATGACGAAGAGCCAGCCAAGGTCGGGAATGGTGACGAAGAGTCGCATCCCGCGACCTAGGAACATGTCGGACTTGGTGGTCGCGTCCCATGCGGTTACGGACAGCCCGCCCCACTTCTCGAAACGCGTGGCCACGATGGCGACGTAGATGGCACTGACCGTCGCGCTGGTGCAGGCAAGGAATGTTTCTGTCTTAAGGCCGTCCTGGATAAGAAACATCATGGCGAGCGCGAAACTCAAGGCGCACGCGGCGTAAGCCAGCATTGCCAGCGTGACGTGAACATGCAGCCAGGTGGATTGCAGCGCCGGAACCAGCGGCCGGACTTCCGAGGGCAACAGCTGCATCAGGATGACGCAGACCACGGCGAGCGGCATGGTGATGCTGCCGATGATCTTGACCCCGAATTTCTTTTCCGCCACCAGGGTGAGAAGGGCGACGGCCCAGACGAAGCTCAGCAACATCTCGTAAATGCTGGCGAACGGCGGGCGGCCGGAGAGATACCAGCGATGCGCAATGGCCAGCGTGTTGGCTGTCAGGCCAATCGCCGTCGCAGTTGACGCGAACTTCACATAACGCGAGGTGCCAGTGACGCCGAAGCCCATGTAGAGCGCGCCTGCGCCGGCGTAGAAGATCAGCGCCACATATAGAAGGTTGCTCTCGCTGAACAGGCTGCCGCCGGATTTGGCTGCGCCCAGCAGCGCCACGATCAGCAGAAACGCTATGGAGAGGCCTACGAGGATGAGCAGTGCATTGCCGCCAGTTGCGGCCCGCTGCTCCATCTGTACGACTCGTGCCCGGGTTGCCATGTCTTTCCTCCGTCTTACTCTTCTGAAGGAGACGGCCTTCAGACCGTCCGGTAGGTTGCATATTCCATTTGCGGCTTCAGCCGCTGAGGGACGTCGCTCTTGTTCGTCGTCCCGTGCCGCCGGGCTAAAGCCCGGCTCTTTCTTTTTCCAGATCCCCGGAACGCGAACCTGAAGGTTCGCTTACCACCTACTTCACACCGGCCAGCGTCAGCTCCGGCTTTTCCTTCTTCGTGGAGAGCGGGATCGCCGACGCGCTTTCCAATTCGGTTCGAATGTTGTCGACCAGTTCGTTGAACTTTTGCTCAAAGCGGTCGCGGTTCTTGTTCGACTGTCCGCCAATCCACAGCACCAGATTGCCGCGTACATCCGTCACCACCGCAATCCAAACCCGCATGTGTACCAGGTAGAAGGCCACGAACAGGCCCGCTCCCATCAACAGGACACCGCCCCAAACCAGCCACTGGCCGGGCTCATGAGAAACTTCCAGGCCCGTGTAGGTAGCCATCTGCATATCCCGGTATTCGAACTTGTAGCTGGTTGCTTCACCCTGCGCGGCGGCGTTGTAGGCGGGGAACATCCACAGCTTGGCGTCCTTGCCGGTCGCCAGGTCCCTCACCTGCAGACGAAACGCCGGATTCACGGGATCGTCGGAGCGCTTGAAGATTTGATTGTCGCGAACGAAGAAGTCGGGAATGTACTCGGCGAGGGTGACTGTCGTGTTCGGATCGAGTTGCACCGGCTGGTTCATGGTCAGCGTCATCTCGCTCGGGATCCCTTGTTCGGGAGTTACGGCGACTTTCAGTCCATCGAGCTTGCCGGTTGTGCCAAAGCTGGCCTGGTAAAAACGCAGGCCTTTGTGAATCAGAGGATCGTTGACGACGATCTCCTTGGCTTCCACGTCCTGCCCGTTCTCGACGACCGCCAGCTTCGACCACCAGCGTTTGGGAGAGCCGTCAGCGTAATTCTCCTGTCCTGCGCCGTTGCACTTTACGGAGAAAGGAAGCTGCCTGGTGCCGCCGGTGCGCAGCTCAATCATGTTGCTGGTCTGGCCCTTCTGCAGCGCCATGAATCCGCTGAAACCAAAGACGCCGTCGATGATGCCGCCCGCGAAGATAAGAAGCAGGCTGGCGTGGACGAGGTATACCGCCATGACCGAGAAACGATGACGTTCGGAATATAAGAAGGGTTCGTTCCTGTCGGCGGTGCGCTCGACCGGCCAGCCTGATTTCTTCAGGGCCCGCTCGGCAGCGTTGAGACCATCTTCAGAGTTGCTGATTGGCAGCTCGATTTTGTTCGGGAGGGCTGAGCGAAAATGCGAATCCGTCTTGCGATAAGGGCGCGCGTAGAAACGCCAAGCGTTGGGGAAGCGATCGATCGATACCAGAACAATACTTAGGCTGACGAGTCCCAGCAGCGTCAGGAACCACCAGGCGTGGAAAACATCGGTGAGGCCGAGGCGATCGAGCCATTGCAGCGTGGCAGGCGAATAGGCGCGCGTGAGCTTGTCAGGATCTGTTGCTGGACGCTGCAGAATGAAGGTACCTAAGGCTGAAGCGAGGCCAACCGAAATTAACAGGACAACGCCGGTGCGCAGGTTTGAAAAGGTCTTATGAATCCGTTTAGGTACGGACAGAAGGCTAAATGCCATACTCGCTCCTTCCCGTGAGCCATTGACAGGTGCAAATCAGCAGCCACAACTGCGGAGGCACGTAAGTCTTTGCCAGGTAGGGGGTTACGCGGACAGGCGGCGAGCGGTCCTGCCTCGGAAGTGAGGCTTATCACGCATGGGGTGATGAAAGGGCGCACGGCGGGATTGAACAGGCGCAGCCAACCCACCCTGCTGGCGAATAGTAAGCTATACTCGGCCTCTGAACGCCCGCGACGGTAGCAACCCAAGTCCCCATGCGATTTTCCAGACGTATTTCCGCAGGGTTGGTATTACTGATCGGCTTAGGCCAGATCAGCTACGCCGCTGACCTTAAGATTTCTCTTCTTGACAGCAAGAGTGGGCATCCATTGCGTTGGAAGCAGGTTTGTGTCTCGTTCCCGGCTGGCGATGCTGCGACGCCAACCGCGGTAGACCAGTCCCGAGGGTGCCGCCGGACGGACTCCGTTGGCACTGCCGAGTTTCCGCTGCCGGATCCTGTCCCAGAGACGGTAAACATAGTACTGCTGACGAATGGTTTGGTTGAGTGCTTTGCGCCTCGAACCTTTCCCCTTGCCGAGGCGATGAAATCCGGCGTGGTAGCTAAGAATACCTGCGGCGATGCCAGTACCAATCTCACTGAACCTGGTGAAGTGGTCCTGTTCGGGCATCAAAAGAACCTTTGGCAAGTGCTGAGGTCCTGGGATGAAGAGTTCTGAGGCGCTTGCGCGCAAGGAAGCACTGAGGCGCAAGGCTTTCGGATTCGGCCCCACTATTAACCATCCACTTACTCCGCTTACTTGCGGCCGGTTGTCTGTTCTACAATAAAGTCTGCTTTGGCAGTCGTCTCTTACCCTCGTCTGCTCAGGCGCTTCGCCTGCGCCTTGGGGGCCACGAAGGCATGTGAAGGCCGAGGATTTCGCCGGCAAAACGGCACCTGAAGATGTGACAGAGCATCTTTAGGAATTGTGGCGGGCTAAAGCCTGCTCGAGCATGAAGAACATCGGCTGGGACGCTGGCCCTTCGACTTCGCTCAGGGCAAGCTCTGAAGGCCAGCTCTACCATGAACCATAGCGGCTTCTCTGCGTATTCATAAACGTGTCAATCAAAGTCAAAGTACCTGATCGAAGGCCGGCCGTACGGGCGTCGAAAAGCGCTCGACCCGCGCGGACCAGGCATTTCTCGTTTCGCGACCCGTTGGTGAAGCTGTTCGTGGCCGGCTTCCTCATCGCCGGCATCGTCTTCATGGGGATTTTCGCGTATGTGTACGTGAAGTATGAGCGAGTGGTTGACCGCCGCATGGCAGGCGGCATCTTTAGCAATGCGGCCAAGATCTATGCGCGGCCGCGCACGATTTCGGTCGGCGAGAAGATTGACGAGGCCGACATTACGGCCGAGTTGCGGCGCGCCGGCTACAGCGAGGACGGCGACTCGCCCATCGGTCACTATTCCTTCCACCCCGACGGTCTGCACGTGACGCCGGGACCGCAATCGTTCCACGGCTCCGATTCCGCCTCGGTGATTCGCTTCGAGCGCGGCAAGGTCTCGTCGATCAGCCAGGCCGGTGGCAATAATCAGTCGTTCGCAGGTTACGAGTTGGAGCCGCAACTGGTGACCGCGTTGTTTGAGGGCCAGGACCGCTCCAAGCGCGAGCTCATCAAGTTTCAGGACATACCGCCAGTGCTGGTGAACGCGGTACTGGCAATCGAAGACCGACGCTTTTTCCAACACGGCGGAGTCAACTACATTCGCCTGATCGAGGCTGCGGCGGTGGATTTGCGCGAAGGCCGCCACGAGCAGGGCGGCTCGACCATTACCATGCAGCTCTCGCGCGGATTTTTTCTCACCCCGCAGAAGACGCTGAAGCGCAAACTGACGGAGATGATGATCGCCATCGAGTTGGAGCAGAAATTCTCCAAGCAGCGCATCTTTGAGATGTATGCCAATGAGGTCTACCTCGGCCAGCGCGGCTCGTTCACCATCAATGGATTTGGCGAGGCTTCGCACGCCTACTTCAACAAGGACGTCAAGAACCTCACGCTGCCGGAAGCTGCCCTGCTGGCAGGAATGATCCAGCGTCCGAATTATCTTTCGCCCTACAAGAACCCAAAGCGCGCGCTGGAGCGCCGCAATCTGGTGCTCGATTCGATGGTCGACACTGGCACTATCACGCGGGATGAAGCCGAACATGCCAAAGCGGCGCCACTCACGCTGGCGACGCCGAATGTGGAGGCCAGCGACGCACCCTACTTCGTCGATCTGGTGAAGGACCAACTCTCTGGCCAGTTCAATGAGCAGGAGCTGAACAATCACGCGCTGCGTATCTACACCACCATCGATCCCGATCTACAGCGCGCCGCCGCCGAGGCGGTCGATATTGGGATGAAGGTGGTCGACGAGCAGGTGATCAAGCGTCGTACCCATAAGATCAAGACCGGCACCGGCAAGGACGCGACGACGGAAATCAAAGTTGAATCGGGCCCGATGCCGCAGGTGGCGCTGGTGGCCATCGATCCGCATACCGGCGAGATCCTGGCTCTGGTGGGCGGCAGAAATTACGGCATGAGCCAGTTGAACCACGCCATGGCCAAGCGTCCAACGGGCTCCGTCTTCAAGCCGTTTGTGTATGCGGCGGCGATCAATACCGCGGTAACGGGACAGACGCTGTTCGCCAATACCGATATCGATTCCGATACGGGCGTGGCGACCAACAGCGATGGCGTCTTCACGCCGGCGAGCCTGATTGACGACTCGCAGGTGAGCATCGCCAACGGCGATCAAGTTTACGAACCGCGCAACTATCACGAGGCCTTCCACGGCGAGGTCACGGCGCGCTACGCTCTCGCGGAGTCGCTGAACAACGCGACCGTCCGGCTGGGGCAGGAGGTCGGCTTCGATAAAGTTGCGGCGCTGGCCAAGGCTGCAGGCATTGCCAGCGTGCGCGCGACGCCGGCAATCGCCCTTGGCGCCTATGATGCGACCCCGGTAGAGATGGCCGGCGCATACACCGTGTTCGCCAACGGCGGAACGCGGCTGTCCCCGTTGATGGTGACGTCCGTGCGCGATGCCCGTGGCAACGTTCTGGACAACTACCACACCGACACCAAGGAAGTGCTGGACCCGCGAGTGGCGTACGTCATGACGACCATGATGGAAGCCGTAGTGAACAATGGCACCGGCTATCCAGTGCGGGCGCGAGGATTTGCAGCGCCAGCCGCGGGAAAGACCGGGACCTCGCATGACGCATGGTTCGCCGGCTATACCAGCAATCTGCTGTGTATCGTCTGGGTGGGTAACGACGACTACACCGACATCAAGCTGGCGGGCGGCGCGGCAGCCGCGCCCATCTGGGCGGAATTCATGAAGCGCGCGATCAAGGTGCCGCAGTACGCCGATGTGAGCGATTTCAAGGCCCCTGCGGGAGTGGTGACGGTCCAGCTGGATAAAGTGACCAACCGCCTGGCGACGCCGTCGTGCCCGGAGGACTACACCGTCGCCTTCATCGCAGGCACTGAGCCGAAAGACACCTGCGATCAGTCCTACGGCGATCATCGCGGGTTCTTCACCAAGATCTTTGGACTGGGACCGCCTCCGGTGGCCGCGCCGCCTGCCAACACAAATGGACCAGTCCCGTCAGTAGCAGCCGGTCCGCAAGGGCAAACCTCGGCCAACGGTGAAGCCGCGCAGGCGCAACCGCCGAAGCCGAAAAAGAAGAAAGGATTCTTCGGACGCCTGTTTGGCAAAGATGGCAGTGATGAAGAGCAAGATAGCGGGACGAATGGCGCGCAAAATGGGAACACTAATAGCCCAAAATAGGTCTAATATTGAGCAAGAAAGCGCTTTTGTCCTCATTGCACACAAGCGCCGCAAGTAATGTGGACGGAGCAAGAGGATGGCCATGGCTTGTCCGCGATCACCTCGGGTCTTGCTTTCCATCTGTAGCCTGGTAACTCTGCTGTTCGTTTTCCCGTTAATGGCTTGGCCGCAGAATCGCCAGACATCGCCGCCGGTTGAGGCTACAGCACCGGCAACGCAACTCACACCGCCGCCCATTCCCGATGGCAGCGCCTCTGCCGCCGTTCTTGAGGAGCAGGGCGATGAGTTGCGCGCACAGAAGCGTTACTTCGATTCCATCGATTACTACAATACCGCGCTGAAGAAGCAGCCGTCGGCTTTGCTATGGAACAAGGAGGGCATGTCCTACCTGCTGTTGCAGCGTCCGGACCAGGCTGCCAAGTGCTTCGACCGCGCCATCAAGATCGACAAGCATGCTGCGGAGAGCTACAACAACCGCGGTTACGTCGAGCAGATGAAGAAGAAGTACGACAAAGCGATCAACTATTACAAGAAGGCCATAGAACTTCGCCCTGGGGACGCGGTGTTCTACTACAACATGGGGTCATCGTATTTCGGCAAGCATGACTATCCGGACGCGGCGAAGCAATACCGGGCCGCGTTTGCCCTCGATCCCAACATCTTTATCCGCGTCTCCAAGACGGGCATCATGGCGCAAGCCACTTCGCCAGACGACCGGGCTGCATTTTCTTTTCTGGTGGCCAAGATGTACGCGCAAGCCGGCGATTTCGATCGCTCGCTGGAATATCTGCGCAAGGCCATGGAAGATGGCTATAAGCACATCAACGATGTCTACACTGACAGCGAGTTTGCAACCCTGCGCACGGACAAGCGCTTCGAAGAGCTGATGGCGCAGCGGCCGCCGGCGATTCAGTAAAGGGAAACAGACTCAGCATTGGGGTATTCCGGGGAAGAATGCCTCGAGGCGTGCATAACCAGTCAGTGGATAAGCCTAGCTTTAACCCTTGCGGCAACTCCTCGCAAGCCTACCTCACCCGCTGAGGCCGAATTCTTGCCAAGTGGCCGTTATGCGCGCCTGAAGGGCACTTATTGCTTCGACTCGCCCGTTAAACTAAAGTCAATGAGATGCCCATGAACCGACGATTCTAAAGGGGATTCATCGGTGAAGAAGCTCAAGAAAAACACTGTTTATGCACATCGCCTACTTCGATGATTCGCGTGACGAGCGAGGTTCGGCCCTTGCCATTATCGGTACGGTTGTGATTCCAGACGAGAAGTTTCACTTCTTAGAGACTGCAGTCGGCTTAACGGTCGAACAGTTCATTCCAGAGGAGAAGTGGGAAGAGTTTGAGGAGTTCCATGCAGCCGACCTGTATGGAGGACACGGCGTATTTGAAAACATAGATGAGGGCTTGCGGAAGCAGGCGATCAGGGATTTGTTAAATCTCGTGGGCGCGATGCACCTGCCCTTCATATACTCCGCAGTTAATAGACGGGAGTTAGAGTTATCGGCTTTCGGAAGCAGTGATCCCGTTGACTTGGCATTTCGTATGTGCGCTAAGGCAATAGAGAATATATACGCGACATTAGTGAAGAGGAAGGCCTTTGTTTGTTTATCTTCGACGATACAAAGGACGCTAAATTAAAGAATCGGCTAATAACCACGTTCGGTCAGTTGAGAAAACGAGTTCGCCCGCAGTGCTGGAATGATAACACCCTATGGCATATTCACGATGATATGTATTTTGGTGATTCAAAGTCATCCATCGGAATCCAGTTAGCCGACATATGTACCTACTTCACCTCCCGAAACATTAGGCACTTAACTGACCCCGACAAGTTCTTCGATGTAATCAAGGGATCTACCAAGTGTTCAAAAGTAGAGCCAGAATGGACCGCGATCGGGCCGGCGATCGGCAGCATAAAGCGCTGTCCCGTCCCCGCCTTGATCATGCAGTAGATCCACAGAGCGAAAGTAAACAGCCCCACCAAGCCGACTAGCGCGATGCCGAATCCGATGCTGCCCCATCCAGGATAGGCGTAGCCCCAGTATCCATGGTGACCAAAAAGAAATCCGACGCCGAAGATCATTGCCAGGACAACGCGGATGATGTTCAGCGCGCCGAAGGTGACAATTGATTGGGCGGCATGGAAGCGCACGTACGGCCGCTTATCGATGAGGAAGAAGATGATGCCGGTGAGCCAGCCTAGAACGTAGCTCAAGGCAGCGGCGGTGTTGTCCGACATACCAGAGCGAGCGACCGGAGGCGGCGGTTGCCATGACGGCGCAGGGGGCTGTGGCTGTCCGCAGCTGGAACAGAACTGCGCATTGACGGGAACTTCCGTTCCGCACTTCGTGCAATGAGGCATTGCTCTCTCCTCGGTTAGCAGGGAATAGTACCACCATTCCGTAACTTAGTCCGCATCCGTGAAGCTACCCCCACAATGTGACATATAACCTATTGTGGTATATACCCCATTGTGGTACTAACTCATCTCCGGCGTCGCGGCCAGCAGCGTGCTGGTGTAGGGATGCTGCGGCGCAGTGGTGATTTGTTGCGTGGTGCCCACCTCCACCAGTTTTCCGCGCTGCATGACGGCGATGCGGTCGGCGAGATAGCGCACGATCGGCATGGAATGCGAGATGAACAGATACGTCAGCTGAAACTCCCGCTGCAGCTGCTTTAGCAGGTTGACGATCTGCGCTCCCACGCTCACGTCCAGAGCGGAGACGGGCTCGTCGGCGACGATGAAGCGCGGCCGCAGGATCAGCGCGCGCGCGATCCCGATGCGCTGGCGCTGGCCGCCGCTGAACTCGTGGGGATAGCGACCCAGGGCCGAGGCGTCGAGTCCGACGGCGCGCATGACTTCGGTGGCGAGTTCGCGGCGGGTTCGATCGCTCTGGCTGCCGTGAATTGCGATGGGCTCGCAGACGGTCTGCTCCACCGTCATACGGGGATCGAGCGAGCCGAAGGGGTCCTGGAAGATGATCTGCATGTCGCGGCGGAGACGGCGCAGGTCCGAGCCGCTGGCGCGCAGGACGTCGTGGCTGTCGAAGATCACTTGGCCGGAGTCGGGTTCGATGAGCCGTAGTAGCATCCGGCCCAGCGTGCTCTTGCCGGAACCAGATTCGCCGACCAGGCCCAGCGTCTCGCCGGCTTCAATGGTCAGGGAAACGTCGTTGACGGCGCGGATTCCGGGGGCGTTTTTCCCAAAATGGGAATGAAAATGTTCCACGTGGAACATTTTCGCGAGATGCTGGGCCTGGAGAAGGGGCATGACCGGGCGCGAGGGATCACCCTCTTGCCTTTACCTCCGCCAATACCTCTTCGGCATGGCCCTCCGGCTTCACGGGAGAGAAGATGTGCAGGATCTTCCCGTCCGGCCCGATGAGAAACGTGCTGCGCACAATGCCGATTACCTTCTTGCCGTACATATTTTTCTCTTTCAGCACGTCGAACTTCTTGGCGACTTCTTTCTTGTCGTCGGCCAGCAAGGTATACGGCAGGTCGTATTTTTCCTTAAACTTGAGTTGCGCCTTGGGCGTGTCGGGCGAAATGCCCAGCACCACCAACCCGGCTTTCTGCAGCTTCTTGAAGGCGTCGCGGAAGCCGCACGCTTCGATGGTGCATCCGCGAGTGTCGGCCCGGGGGTAGAAAAACAGGACCACGGTCTGGCCGCGAAACTGCTCCAGCGAAACCGGGTTTCCGTTTTCGTCGGGCAGGGTGAAGTTGGGAGCTTTGCCGTTGATTTCCATGACTCAATATCTATACCGCAATTCCGGCCGGGGGGCCATCGCTACTCTTCTCACGCTGTGGTCTCTGGTCGCGTTCAGCCCCGCCCAGATCCGCGACCGCACTCAGCACTCCGATCAGCAGCCCAGCCAGACCCAAAGCGCCGAGAAGAAGAAAGATAAACGCGGACCACGCGCCATCGCGGTGCTCGAATTCCTGCCCGGCGGCGGTGCGCGGCTTGTTCCCGTCGCTCTGTGGATCGACGACCGCTTCTACGATGCCAGCCTCTATGGCGCCAATCCCGAGCCCATGGCACTGCAACCCGAGACGGTTTACGAAGCCACCGACTATGGCGAGCCCACCGGCCTTTTCACCGTGACCACTCCCGAGCAAGTCAAGGGAAGTTGGGTCGGCACGGGCCACTGGAAGCCGGAGCTCCCGTTCGACAAGAAGCTTGCGCAGCAAGCCGCCAAGCCGAAGCTCACAGACAATCCGGCCGACGATCGTCCCGTGCTGCACCGCGCCGCGGGATCAAGCGGCTCATCCAGCTCCGATACTTCCAGCAACTCGGCCTCTTCGCAAACCACATCGTCGGGCAGTTCGAATTCGTCGGCAAGCAGTACAGCTCCAAATCCGAATGAACCTTCCGACCGCCCCACGCTGAAGAAGCCTTCCTCGGAAACTTCCGCCGCGCCGCCGGACAACACAGCATCTTCGCCCGCGCCCGCGGCCAACACCGCACCCGCGGCCACATCCTCTCCGGACGAGAGCGATCCCAATCGTCCGACCCTGCGACGCGGCAAGCCTGCGACAACATCAGCGACCACGGCGGAACCGAAACCGTTCAGCGCTTCTCAGTCGGCAACGCCGATGACCCCGCAGCCGCAGCCCAAGCTGATCGCCGCATTAAACAACACGGGCCGGCATTCCTATCCCGCCGTCTCTGACGCGACGCCGCATGAGGCGCGCTCCCTGCTCTACCCCATGAACACTAACGAACGTTCGGACAAGTCGGAGCAACTCACCGCTTTGGCGATGGACGAGATCCGCAAGTTCATCGCGCAGCGCAAGACTCCGGCGTTGCCGAAAAACGCCGCCATCACCGACTACGATCTGCGCGCCTTCGACCTGGAGTTCAGCAACTCGCCAACCTTCGTGCTGACCGCGACACTGCCGGTTGCTACAGCGAAGGCGCTGGGTGGTGGCGCGTTCAGCTACTTTGTCACCTTCGTAGCGCACGAGGACATCAATGGCACGCCTATCAAAATCTTCAGCTCGGTGACCGACAGCAATCATCTCGATTCCTTCGCCCGCATGGAGATCATCGACGCCGTCGATGCCGACGCCAATGGACGCGGCGATCTGCTCTTCCGCCAGTACTCTGACGTTGCCATCAGCTATGGCCTCTATCGCGTTTATCCCTACGAGATGAAGAAGGTGTTCGAGGGTGGCTCGGGATCGTGAGGAGTAGGTTTTCACCCAGCAAAGTTGACTAGAAGGAGGAGGGACGCGTCTGAACCCTCCAGAACCTAAACGCGAGGAAAATTATGAAAACGAGCGAGGCAGAACGAAACGGTGGAAAATGTCCAGAGTGTCAGGGCCAGGTGAGCCAAGATCTGAAAAAGAAAGGCTTCGTGCGACATCTCGAAAGAAACATAGTGGGTGAAAAAGTGCCACGCAATAAAAAAGACCGGTGCCGCCGCTACGGGCTAGGCGATCGGGACTAGTGAGCCGGTTTACTCGCATTCTAGCCTGCCTTTCGTGACCTGCGACTGTTGGAACGCCTAGCGCGCAAACTGTTGCAGAAATAGGTCGAGAGACTCAGGAAGAGCAGCTAGCGACGCCAGCAACATAACGGCATTACTACGTTCAAGGTTGATGGTTCCGTCAACGCGCCCTCCGAGCGCCCCTGCGGCCTCCTTTAGATGAACGACAGCCCTTTTCACAAACTCCACTAAGAACCATGTTTCATACTTGCCACGGACGTAGGTCTTCGGCGCGCGCGCCGAGAGTTCTCTGCACGTTGCGCGCAAGTCCCGCCTTGAATGATGTCACGCAGATAGCTGCCAGTTAGATTGTTCAGTCCACTGGTCAGTGTGTCTTTTACATGTCCCAATGTCAATTTGATCTTCTGCTCAACATCCTCCATGCCAAAGTGCACCAGCTCAACTTAGGTATCCTCTGCGCCACTGGAGAGAGCCTTTCTCAACTGATCGATATCGATTGAGGACTTGCGAAAAATGGATTGAAGATCCTGCTCAATTCGTCTGTAGGTGGGTAAGTATAGGAATTGTATGTCCTTGCAAGACGACAGCGCATCAGTGAGGCGAGCTACCTTGTCAGACTCTGGTGCATCGAGTAGGTTGCGGGCGATATACTCGATAAAGTCGTCCGGAACATCGAACTTCTCAGCTAGTTGGGCTTGGGCAGCCTTGTCCTGCATAGCCCGATGCAGCAGCGAAGGGGAAACATTTTCCATCAATTCCCTGTATTCTTGTTCCCACCGACCTGACAAGTGGTGCCGTTCGCCACGTGTGTGGCGGCGCCCAGCGTTGACTAGTTAGTCTTTTTGAAGGGTGAATGTTTCACCATTCAGGTCGAGTTCGACGCTGTCAAAGCGGTAGGCACCTGTTCGGTGAAATTGACGAGTCAGGCAGTAGTATAAGAGGTTTACGATCGTGCTCTTGCCGCTGCCGTTTTCACCGATCAGAATTACTTTGTTCTCCGTCAGATCTATCACCGCATCTTTTTGGCCGTGCAGGTTTCTGACGGTAAATCTGGTGAGATGAAGTGGCATCGTGCCTTCTTTTGGCTAGCGAATCAGAACGAATGAGGATAGATTAACTGACCATCGAATTCAATCCCAAAGGCGATCGGGTCATATTCACGGAGTGAGTTCAGAGAGAAGTCGCCGGGGGGTGCCACCGGCAGCATAGTCGCTTCTCATTGGGTCCTTCATTTGCTTTCGGTGTCATCCCCCATCCCCACTTAGGTACTAAGATTGTGCAAAACCCCCAAACCCGTTTCTACTCCGGAAAAAGGGGCATTTTGTTCCCGTATTGGGGATGCAACTCCTATGTTGCTAATTTCATTACGAGTTGGATGTGCATCAAATCGTGAGCAAGGCGTGTAACTATTTGAAATAACGAGTGCTGCTGAGGTTGCGAGGGGAATCTTCCACAAAGTTTTCCACAGAACTGTGGAAGTCGCAGCGTGACTAAATTGAGCAGGGAAAAGGCCGCCTGCTGGCGGCCATCTTCAACTCGGGGATGTTATCAAACTCGGGGATGTTAGTGCGTCGTGCTTGCAGCTGAGGCTGGCTTGGCTCCCGCAGGTGCCGTACCAGCGGGCTTGGCCGAGGCGCCAGTCGCGCCAGCAGGCTTCGGAGGAGCCGCAACGCCAGACTGCGCGTTGTAAGCATCAACGATGATCTTGGTCAGGTCAACCCCAGCCGTTGCCCAAAGCAGCGGACCCTGCGGCCAGGGATTCGATGAATCGAACAGCAGGCCATAGCCGTTTCCCTTGGCGTACTTGTCGATCACCGGGGCCATCTTCTGCAAAATCCGCTGGGCAATCTCGTTCTGCTGCTGCTGATAGTCGTTCTGCGCGTCCTCGGCCGAACGTTGCAGGCTCTTCTGCTTGGTCTCGATCGACTTCACCAGATTGGCCCGGGCTTCTTCGTTCATCTTGTCGCCCTGCGTGTTGAGCTGCTTCTTCAGGTTGTCGATGTCGGTGTTCTGTGAAGCCAACTCATTACGCTTCGGCTCGAACTTCTTTTGCAGGGCTTCGAAATCTCGCGCACCTTCGTTGGTGCCGATGATCGCCTGCTGAATGTCGATGATGCCCACTTTGACGCCGCCGGCGGGGGCAGCGGCGGTCGTGGCCGGGGCGGCGGCCGGAGCCGATTGGGCCAGGCTCGCGATGGCCAAAACTAGGGCGAACAGGGCTGTACCTACGAACGTGCGCTTCATTGCGATGGCGTAGCTCCTTAGAATTGCTCCGGGAATTCTTCAGGTGTTTCAGAGGAACGCATCTGCGTCTCATCTGAACTGCCAGGTTACGGCGCTCTGCTGTGAATGCAGCGCGCTACGCTTCCCGGCCGGAAAATTCGGCGGTGCGGATACTTTGATTATAGGGAAACGCGCTTCCCAGCGTCAAACCGGGGGAATGCAACTTTCGCAGCAGGTCACTGTGGCGACCGTGTAGCCGTGCCTTCCATCACCGTAACCCATGCCCCGCCCGGCTTTTGCACCTGCGACCGGAACGTGTACGAATCCGGCGTCAGAAGGGTCACGATGTAGCGGCCTTTGGTGGTAATGCCATTCATTTTCTCTTCCGCATTCCATGTCCAGGTGTTGCCTTGGACCTTGCCGATGGCTACCTGATGTTCGCCCAGGCTGTTGTAGGCGTTGTAGGTGTAGACGTAGTCTTCGGCGTTGTATTCCATCATGCGCACACCGTGAACATCGCCCAGCGGGCCTTTCATCACCGAATGGATCTCCAGGAAGAAGCCGCCCGGCACCCACTCCCCGTGCTCGGTTGAGGTGAAGGGAGCGCCCGGCGTGCTGGGGCTGATCTTGGTGGTGCCGCTGAGTTTCCAGTCGCCGGCAAAGTAATTCATCATTTGCACTTGCGGACTCGGCACTGTTTGCGGCTGCTGCGTCCCTTGCGCAACTCCCAAAACACTCGCCAGCAAGCCAAGTGAGAATGCGGCCGCAACACTTCGCACGGAAAGTTCTCCTAGAACGTCGTCGCCACCGTGAAGCGGAAGGTCTTCAGTGGCTCGGCCAGATAATACTTTGGCTGGTAAATCGAAATCGTCTGGGCATAGGTGAAATCGCCCGCAGCGCCCGGAGGGAACATGGAACGGGTAATCGGGTTCGGTGAGCTTACGGTTTCGTTTATGCGCATTGGGTTGTAGGCCCAATAGATGCGAAACGGCGCGTTAACCACCGGCACGATGACTTGCAACTCCAAACCGGTTGACATGCGAGTCTGGTAGTTGGTACCGGGGACGATCCCCAGCACGGGGTTAATAGGCAGCGTGCTGCCGCCGACGCACTGGTAGCTGGAGTTCAGCGCAGGACAGCCGAACACCGTGCTCTGTAGTGTGGTGACCTGTTCTCCGGCAATGCGCAACTGGTTCGGTTCGGAGACGAAATCCCACCCGGTATCGACGAATGGGGCAATCGTAACCGGTCCGACAATCGGTATTCGGTACTCCAGGTTGGTCACGATATTGGTATCGCCACCGGGAAAGATGATCTGTGAAACCGGGACCGTAATGTTATAGGTCCCATAGCGCGGGTTCGCAGGATTCAGGGGAACGGCGGTACCGTCCGGGTTCTGGAGCGCGACCGTCACCTCGGTAGGGAAGAACGAGACCGGCGAAATGGCTCGGATATCGAAGCCACGGATATCGGTATCGCCGCCCATATAAAAGCGGTCAAAGGGAGGCGCAACTGTTCCTCCGTAACCGGTGATCCAGGAGCCCAGCACGCGGAAGCCGATCGCATTGCGGCCTTTGTTCACGGGGATGAAGCGTTTGTATTCGGTGACCGGCTTGATGTATTTCACGTTGCCGCCCAGCCCCGCTACCTCGGTGGCGAAGTAGACACTCTGCCCTTTGTGTGGCCGCTGCGGGTTGTCAATCCGGTTGTAGGAAAAACTGGGGACGACCTTGCTGGTGATAATTCCGTTAAGCGCGTTCGGACCCGAGATGCCGCGGAACTCCAACGCCTCGAAGTAATCCGTGGAGGCGGCGCTGTATGTCTGCACCGACGAATCGTCGAGCCCGTAAGTTATGCCGACGCGCTTGAACGAGCGTTTAATCGGGTAAGTCAGCGAACTGGTGAATCCGGTGCTGGTTTGCGTGAAGTTTTGCAGCAACGCCTGGTAGCTCTGCGGCAGGGTCACGGTCTGGTTGAGCTGGATCTCGGTGAGCTTTGCCTGGTTGTAGTTGTAGCTGCGATGATAGACCGACCAGCCAAACTGCAGCGGGCGGTCAAACAGGTAAGGCTGGGTAAAGGACAGCGTCTCGTTGCGCTGATATTGACCCACCTGGAATTCCAGGCTCAGGCTTTCGCCTTTGCCAAACAGGTTGTTGGTGGTGTAATTGATGCCGATGAAAGCGCCGGCTAACCCGCTGACGCCGCCGGTCAGGCCGATGCTGTTCTTGCCCTTCTCTTTTACTTTAAGCGTGATATCGACAGTTCCGTCCTGCACATTCTGTTTGATCTCGGAATCCTGCTCCGGCTTGAGCGGCTGGAAATACTGCAGCTGGTTTAAGCGCAGCAGGCTCAGCTCCCACAGGTTGCCGTTGTAAATGTTGCCTTCCTCCAGCGCCAGCTCGCGGCGAATTACCTTGTCGCGGGTGGTTGTGTTGCCCTGAAACTCAATGCGGCGAACATAAAACTGTTTGCCCTCGTCCACATCGATGCGCAGAGAGATCAGCCGCTTCTCGTCATCCGCATCGGTATTTGGAACTGGCGTGAAGTTGATGTAACCCAGCGCGGCATACGCCTTGCGCAGCGACTCCAGGCCTTTACGAATCGCCTCCGTATCGAAGACGTCGCCGTCCTTGATCTTGAACAGCGAGCGCAGCGCCTTGGTATTCGTCACCGCTTTGTTGCCGGTGAAAGTGATGTCTTTCAGGCGGTATCGCTGTCCCTCTTCCACCGGTATGGTAATGTCCACCGCTTTGCCCGGGGAAGGCTTAAAGGGAAAATACCAGCGAACCCCGCTGGTGTCGTGAATCTGCGTCTTGGGATCGCCGACCAGCGCTTTGAAGTAGCCTTTGGTCTGGTAGAAGTAGCGCACGCGTTCCGCGTCTTCCGTCAACTTGGTGGAGTCGTAGGTGCGCGCGAACAGGTTCTCCAGGAAGATGGAGTGCGGAATGCCGATGGGCTTCAGGTTCTTCATCGCGCTCTGCAGTTCACGGTTGCTGAGCGCCTTGTTGCCTTCGAACTTGATCTTGCCAACCTTGACCTTCGGTCCCTCCTTCACCACGAACGTCAACGAAACCGCAGCGGGGGGGATGGGCCGCACTTCCGATTGCACGGTTGCGAACTGGCGCCCGTGCGACGCCAGCAACTGCTTGATCACCACCTCGGCGTGTTTCACCTTGGTCGGATCGTATTGGCTCTCCTGGGTAAGGCCGACCTTCTGCTCTTTGAACTTGTCGAGCACGTCGCTTTGCGAAACCGAACTCAAGCCGGTGTACTTGATCTCGCGGATGGTCGGTTTTTCCTTCACATAAACGTGAATGATCCAGCCTTTGGAGGTTTGCTCCCGCTCAATCCGCAAATCGTCAAAATATCCCGTGTTCCACAGGGAGTTGAAGTCGCGTTCCAGCGCCGCCTGGTCGTATACGTCTCCCGGCTTGGTGAACATGCGGGCCCGGATGGTTTCCGCCGGAATGCGGCGGTTGCCGTGAATGACGATCTCGGCGACCACGTCCTGCTGCGCTACGGCCGTCCCAGCCAGCAACAGGAGTGCTAGGAAGAAACTGATCGCCCTGGCGCAATCACGTGTCCCGCGAACCAACAACCTCGCGAGTCTTCCCTGACGGTGGCAAGAAATGACAGAACCCTCAGTTGCTTAAGGTTTACGAAACCGCAATTATACGGTACGCGCGCTCCGGTCTGAAAACCAAAACAGTCTCCCGTTGCGGTGCGGCAGCTACGCTAACCCTCGCCGCCGGTGGAAGTTGTGGCGGCGCGCTCCACTTCCACCAGGGTGGAATAGAACGTAGCGCCACCACCCAGATCGGTGAGCCGCGCCGAAGTCAGCACGTTGATGTTAAGACCTCTGTCCGACAACTTCGCCCAGCCCAGGCGAGCGCCCACCACGCCGGCTTGAACCTCGCCGTCCACTCGAGCACGCAGAAAAATTTCGCCGCGATCGTTGAACACGCGCACCCGGTCGCCGTCGGCAATGCCGCGTCGTGTCGCGTCTTCCGTGGCGATTTCGAGTTTGTCCTGATGCGGCTCCATTTTCTGATGACCGGGATGATTGACGAATGTCGAATTCAGGAAGTTGTCGACCTTGCGCGCTAACAGCTCAAGGGGATAGCGCTTGCCGGCCGGGCTCTGGCGCGACTCCTCTGGCGGAACGAACGACGCCACTGGATCCATTCCGTGGGCGATCAGGTCCTTGTCATAGAGACGCGCTTTGCCGCTGGGCGTCGGAAAACCATTGGCGAATGGCAGCCAAGGTTCGTAGCTTCTGTCTCTGGACGCTGTTTCATAAATCTGTTTTGAAGGGGCACGGCTTTCAGCCGTGCCGGGAACTGCCGCATGAATCATGGGCTTTAGCCCCTGAGGTACCTCGATTTCGACCGCTCGATTCAAGTTCAGCCGCACATGCGGATCGCTCTCCAGTCGCTCGCGAGTAATGCCTGCGAGCTGAGGCGCTCCAGATGCCAGAGCTGCGTCGATCATCTCGTCTACTGGTTCGCGAAAGCACTCATCCTCAAACCCCATGCGCAAGCCGAGCTCGCGAAAGAAATCCACGTTCGACTTGCACTCGCCCGGCGGCTCAATCGCCTGATGCGAAACCTGCAGGTAGTAGTGCCCATACGCTTGAACCAAGTCCTTGTGCTCAAAGAAAGTTGTCGCGGGAAGAACCAAATCCGCGAAATCGGTGGTGTCGGTGAAGAATTGCTCATGCAAGGCGGTAAACAAGTCGTCGCGCTGCAGCCCCCGCCGCACCAGGTGCTGTTCCGGACACACCGCAGCGGGATTCGAGTTGTACACCACCAGCGCCTTGATCGGAGGGTCGTCCAGTTCCGTGAGTACCTTGCCCAGCTGCACCATGTTCACCGTGCGCGCCACGCGTCCCAGAGGACTCTTCAACATCAGGTCGCGCCGCTCCATGGCCGCGCGATCCAACTGAAAGCCGCCGCTGGTGGAGAGCTGCAGTCCTCCGCCGACTTCCTTCCATGATCCTGTGATTACCGGCAACATGCAGACCGAGCGCACCGCCGCGCCGCCATTCTGCGCGCGCTGAATGCCGTAGTTAAGACGGATCACCGCCGGCCGGGTCGTTGCATACTCGCGCGCCAGCCGTTCAATGTCTTCCTTCGCGACGCCCGTCCATTGCGCTACCCGCTCAGGCGAATATTCCGGCAGACGCTTCTGCAACTCATCGAAGCCCTCGGCATAGCGCGCAATATAGTCGGCATCATGCCAGCCTTCGCGCACGATCACGTGCATTAGGCCCAGAGCCAGCGCTACGTCCGTGCCGGGATTGATGGGGATGTGCCAGTCTGCAATGCGCGCGGTGCGCGTGCGGTACGGGTCGATGACGACGAGCTTCGCGCCGTCGCGCCGCGCTTCCTCGATGAACGGCCACAGATGAATGTTGTTGCCGTGAATGTTCGCGGCCCAGGCGATGATGTACTTGGAGTGGCGGAACTGCTCCGGCTCGGTGCCCATCTTGCGCCCGTAGACGGAGATGATGGCGTCCTCGCCCGCCTGCGAGCAGATGCTGCGATGGAGTTGCGACGCACCCAACCGATGAAAGAACCGCCGATCCATCGACGCGCCGTTAAGCACCCCGATATTGCCGCCGTAGGAGTATGGCAGCACGGCTTCCGGACCGAACTCGCTGCTGATCTGCTTCAGCCGCGAGACAATCTCGTCGAAGGCCTGATCCCAGGTGATCCGCTGAAAGGCGCCGTCGCCATGCGATCCCTTCTTCGCAACTCGCCGCATGGGATGGAGAACGCGATCGGGCGAGTAGACGCGGTCCAGATACTTGGCAACTTTGCCGCACAGAAATCCGCGCGTGATGGGATGTTCCGGATCGCCCTCGATCTTTGTCGCCCGGCCGTCTTCCTCGGTGATGAGCACCGCGCAACCGTCAGGGCAATCGTGGGGACACGCCGCGTGGACAATTCGCTTCATGGGACAGCCGCAGGTACTGATTATCCCACGAACCATCGAGGGCGTTTGGGCAAGCAAAAAAGACCCGGGGCGCTCCCTTCCCCGGGTCCTGTCATCGCTTGACGTAGCAATTACTTTAGCTCGTCGTTACTCTGCCAGTTTTTATCTGGCTGCGAACGCAATTGGATATTGCAAGCGACGCGCCAATCTTCAGCTGAGCGGATAACTTTCACCGCGCTGAATTTCCAGTGAGATACAAGTTGCGAAATCAGCGCTGCTTCCGCTGCCGTATCTTCTGCCTGGTTTCGACTATCCGAAAAGATTGTCTGCACTATCCATTCGGTACCAAACGTCTTGAACGTAGAACTGCTGCAATGCCAAACCCTCGTCAGGAATGCCGGCAAGTGCGTAGCGCGCTGTCTGCCAATTGCGCCCAATGGGACAAACCGCCTGTTTCATGGGACGAAGTGCACTCGCCGCCGTTGACGGTTGCAATTCCGCCTTGCTTTGCCCACCCCGAAAGGGAGTATGATTTTAAAACCAGTGGTCGCATTCTGAGGTTTGTGGGGGAAAGCACATGGCTCGCAAACTACTTGCCGTTCTGGTTGTATTTGCCGCGGTTTCTCTACCGTGTGCGGCGAAGATGCGGACGTTTACACCCGAGGACCGCGAGCGCGTGGTTGACTACACCCGCAGTCTGGAAGAACATCCCCTCGCCAAGGACAACCTGGCAAAGCGCATGTGGCTGACCGAGTGGATCGTGCAAGCCCCCGACGTTACGGTTGACGTCTGCTGCAAGGAACTGCAATCGCTGGACGAGGTGAACAATACCTATTCCGAGCAGTTGCGCATGCAGGCGATGTACTCGCAGGCCGCGTTTGAGCTGGAGCATCCGGACGTAACCAACTCCGCCACCATTCAGGCTGCCGGACTCGCTGGTACCCTGCGCGCCTATCGCGCCATTCTGCGCTTCGATCCTTCCGCCAAGTACCCCCTACTCGACAACCTCCTGTCGCTGGAGAAACAAGGCAAGCTGCAAAAGTACGTCGAGCGCCAGTCGAAGTGCATGGAGGAGTAGCAACTAGAGTCCCCCCATTTGACCTGCTCCGCCCAAACACGCTAAACTTCTACAGTTTGCCTGTACTACTATGTCCCGTCAGGGATGCCCCGCTGAAGAATTCCTTCCCGGCGGGGGAAAGTGCAAGCGCACAAAAGATTTGAGCCGGTTTTGCGCAGCAGTGTGCGCGACTAGCTCTTGGGAGGCACCATGTACGCGGTGATCCGCGCCGGGGGAAAGCAGTATCGCGTCGCACCCGGAGACGTAATCAAGGTCGAGAAGCTGTCGCAGGCCGGCGGCGAAAACGTGCAGTTCGACGAGGTGCTGGCGGTCAGCGGCTCCGAAGGCGAACTAGGCAAGCCGTCCAAAGCCTTCGTCACCGCGCAGGTGGTGGAGCAGGGCCGCGCCGACAAGATTCTCGTCTTCCATTTCAAGCGCAAGAAGCAGTACAAAAAGCTCAATGGACATCGCCAGCCGTTCACTGCCGTGAAGATTACCGGCATCAATGTTAACGGCAAGGACCTGGCTTAACCGCCGATGTTGCTCCATCAGTTGATTCTGACGCTGTTTGCAGCGGTCAAGCGCTTTGATTCGGTCCTGCTGGGCGTGCCGGCCAGCGTGCGGCGATTGGCCTCGCGCGCGAAGGCAGACGGCTCTGACTTGCAGGAAACGTAGGTCACGTTGAGATGCTTTGAAGGGGCGCAGCTTCAGCTGCGCCGTCACGGATCGCCTCTATAGATTTGTCATCACGAGGCGGCTTTAGCCGCCGAGGGATCTGCTTTTCGACTGTTTCGTCGAACTGCTTAGCCGGCGAAAGATTTTGAGGACATTGCAATGGCACATAAAAAAGGTTTAGGTAGTTCGCGAAACGGCCGCGATTCGAATGCGCAGCGGCTGGGCGTGAAGTCGTTCGGTGGCCAACTGGTACCGGGAGGCTCCATCATCGTGCGGCAGCGCGGCACGCGTATCAAGCCTGGCATCAACGTCGGCCGCGGCAAGGATGACACCCTGTTTGCCAAAGTCACCGGCGTGGTCGAATTCAAGGACCGCGGCGCCATGGGCAAGTTCGTGTCAGTGGTGCAGCAGCAACTAGCAACTACCGACTAGCTTCGAGCCATGACCGTCGGGCATTGGTAAAGGCCTCCTCTCGCGAGGCCTTTTCTCATTCGGCTTTGTGGGCGTCACTATGGATACGGTTTTCCTTCTTTGGCATACGGGTCCTGCCGACTCGGACGAAGCGTCTATGCTGATTGGCGTTTTCGGTAGGGCAACAGGCGAAGGATGCGATTGCATCGGTTGCAAACAAGCCTGGCTTTGTAGATTATCCGGATCGCTTTCTTATCTGTCCGCACGAATTAGGAAAGCTTCACTCGACGGAGGGATTTGTCATAGCGGAAGGCTAATTGCTAGTCGCTAATTGCTAGTTGCTTCTTTCCCATGTTCGTTGACGAAGCGAAAATCCGAGTCAAAGCTGGCGACGGCGGCAACGGCTGCCTGGCCTTCCGTCGCGAGAAGTTTGTGCCACGCGGCGGTCCTTCGGGTGGCGATGGCGGCCGCGGCGGCGACGTCATCATGGAATCCAGCGAGCGTCACAATACGCTGGTCCACTTCCGCTTCAATCCGGAATACAAGGCCGAGCGCGGCCGTCACGGCGAAGGCTCCAACAAGACCGGCCGCGAGGGCGAAAGCATCGTGTTGAAGGTGCCCGTTGGAACCATTGTCTACGACGAGATGACGGGCGAGGTGGTGCACGACTTCTCGCATCCGGACGAGCGGGTTGTCATCGCTCGCGGCGGGCGAGGCGGACGTGGCAACGCGCGTTTTGCAACCTCGGTCCACCAGGCGCCACGCGAACACGAAGATGGCAAGCCGGGCGAAGAGCGCGATCTGCGCCTGGAGTTGAAACTGTTGGCCGATGTCGGGCTCGTGGGCTATCCCAATGCCGGCAAGAGTACGTTGATATCGCGCATCTCGGCGGCGCGGCCGAAGGTTGCCGATTATCCTTTCACGACGTTGCAGCCGAACCTCGGCGTAGTGATTGCGGGCGAACCTCCGGACGACATCAGCTTCGTCGTCGCCGACATTCCCGGGCTCATCGAGGGTGCCAGCGAAGGCGCTGGATTGGGCACGCAATTTCTGCGGCACATTGAGCGCACGCGTGTCCTGGCGCACCTGGTGGATGTGTCCGATGCCAGCGGGCGGCCTGATCCAGTCGCGGACTACGAGGTGATCACGCGCGAGCTAGGGAACTTCGGCAGCGGGCTCGACGCAAAGCCGACGATCGTCGTGGCCTCCAAGATGGACATCGTGAACAAAGACAAACTCACGAAACTCAAGCGCTACTGCAAGCGCAAAAAGCTGGAGCTGTTTCCGATTTCTGCCATAACAGGCGAAGGCGTCGAGGAGCTGAAGTGGGCCTTGGCGAAGAGAGTGGCCAGTGGTCAGTTGCCAGTGGCTAGAGATTAGGGACTCGGGATTGGGGGTTTGGGACTAGGGAATGGGAGAGTTCCGAGTCTCCGGTTTCTAGCTTCGAGAACGATCGCGCCCATTCCTTTTCATTAGGGCCCCTTTATTTTTGTCATCCCGAGCGGAGCCGAGGGATCTGCGGTTTCGTCGCTGGCCGCAACTTTTGGTGCTTTCAGCCAATCGCCGAAGTTCCGGCCTAAAGCCCCCAAACGACCCTTGCAGAGTTTTCGCCGTAGGTCTACGCTACGGGGAAGCATTGGGGTGCGTTGTGTTTTCCCTCGGATACGTGCTCATCATGGCGGGCTTGGGATTTGGTGGCGGCGTCACCGTGGTCGGATTCGGCGGCCTGCTGGTAACTTCCTTCCACCGAAGTCTGGGATCACCCCTTCCATTACCCACGCTGCACAATGCCTTCGAGCGCCGCTTGTATTTGCTGGTGGGCCTCGCCGGATTCGTCCTCTGGGGCAGCGCATTTTGGTGCAGCCTGAACTTCACGCCATAGGGTCGCTCGAATCCCCATCGCTATAATCAAAGTCTATGGCCACCACGCCACAAGCCCCGGTCGCGGCGCATTCGAAATACGAGCCGGTCATCGGGCTGGAGGTACACGTCCAGCTGCTGACCAGGACGAAGATCTTCTGCGGCTGCTCGACGCACTTCGGCGACCCGCCGAATGCCAACGTCTGTCCGGTGTGCCTGGGACTTCCGGGCGCGCTTCCCGTGCTCAACCAGCGGGCGGTCGAGTTCGCGGTGCTGGCGGCGACGGCTCTGAACTGCCGCATCAACGAGGCATCGATTTTCGCGCGCAAGAACTACTTCTATCCCGACCTGCCCAAGGGCTACCAGATTTCGCAGTACGACAAGCCGCTGGCCGAGCACGGCTACATCGCAATCAAGGCTGCGAGCGGCCTGAAGCGTATCGGAATCACACGCGTGCACCTGGAAGAAGACGCCGGCAAAAGCCTGCACGACGGCCTGCCCGACAGCGCGGAGTGGACCTCCATCGACCTGAACCGCTCCGGTGTGCCGCTGATCGAGATCGTCAGCGAGCCCGACATCGCCTCGCCCGACGAGGCCTGGGAATACCTGACGCGGCTGAAGGAGATCATCCTCTACACCGGCGTCAGCGACTGCAACATGGAAGAAGGCTCGCTGCGCTGCGACGCCAACATCAGCATCCGGCCGCGCGGGCAGAAGGAGTTCGGCACCAAGACCGAAGTGAAGAACGTCAATTCTTTCCGTTTCATCCGCCACGCGCTGGAGTATGAGATCGAGCGCCACGAGCAGGTGCTGGAGTCGGGCGGCAGAATCGAGCAGGAGACGCGCCTGTACAACGCCGCAGAAGGCAAGACGTACGGCATGAGGTCGAAGGAACAGGCGCACGATTATCGATATTTTCCTGAGCCTGATTTGCTTCCGCTGGTGGTCGATGCAAAGTGGCGCGAGCAGATTATCGCCGAGCTCCCTGAATTGCCGGAGGCGCGGCGCGCCCGACTGGTGGCGCAGTACGGCATCACGGAGTACGACGCTGCGACCTTGACCAGCACGCGCTCATTAGCTGACCAGTTCGAGGAAGCTGCGACAGCTGCGAAGAATCCCAAGCGTGTGGCGAACCTGGTGCAGGGCGAGTTGATGGGACGTTTGAAGGCCAAAGGGCTGGAGATCGAACAGTCGCCAATTTCGATGAAGGGCGTGGCCATGTCCGCCGATCTGGTGGAGAACGGCGCCATCAGTGGCAAAATTCTGAAGGATCTGTACGACCTCGCCTTCGAGCGCGGCGAGGATTTTCCGGCAATCTACGAAAAGGAAAAGCCCCGGCAGATTACCGATAGTGGTACAATCGAAAAGCTGATCGACGAGGTAATCGCCGCCAGTCCCAAGCAGCTGGAGCAGTATCGTGGTGGCAAGAAAACCGTCATCTCCTACTTTGTGGGACAGGTGATGAAAGCTTCGAAAGGCCAGGCCAATCCCATGCTGGTCAACGAGCTGCTGGCGAAGAAGCTCGAAGGATGAAGCTGCCTATTGTTGCGGCGGAGCTTCGGCGGGCGCGGAGACGTGTTCGTGGGTGATGACCCAGCGGCCATCCTGCTGCTCCAGCACCGCCGTCCAGCGCAGCATCAGGCTTTCCTTTTGGCCCTGCGGCGAGGTTCCCGCCATTGTCAAAGTTCCCGCCACCCAGGTGATTTTCCCCTCGGGATGAATCTGCATGTCGTCGTTCACGGTGTACGTGACCTTGGGAGCGTCTTTGAGCGAGGGAGCTACGCCCGCTTTGTACTCGTCCCAACTGTTGTACTTCAGTGGCGCTACATCGAAGAACAAATGGCCGGGACCTTGGGTATAGAAATGCCCCTGCTTCTCCAGGTCGCTGGAGGCCCATCCGTCCCAGATGCTCTGCAAGTAAGCTTTGTCGACGGCAGCCATGGCCGGCGTTGAAGCTGCCGTGGATGGCGCCGCTGCCGTTTGTGCAATACCCGGCAGCGCGAGAGCAAGTAGGAAGACCGCAATAATTCCCCGGCGCATGACCTTCTCCTGGATTCCGTTACCGAAGCGGATTCTCGCAGACCGTCCGCAAACATTCAATGCGATTAGCTGGTTGCCCGAGCTGTAAACTTCGCGATTTGTTACCCTGTTAGCTTCCATGCTACAGCGGCTTTTTGGCTTGATCGGAAGTTTTCTGCTGGTCGCAGCGCTTGCCGGGTGCGGCACTCCTGGCGCGCCGTCAGCGCCGTCGCTCAATTTACCTGTTCCGGTGACCGATCTGACGGCCTCGCGCCGGGGAAATCGGGTCGATCTGGAGTGGACCCAGCCGCGCAAAACCACGGACCGCACCAACATCAAACACAATCCCATCACCCGCATCTGCCGCCGTGAGGGCATGACGCTGATGGCCCATTGCGCGGTGGTGGCCGAGGTGACACCGCCTACGCCGAAGCCGGCGGCAAAGCAGAAGAACGAGGCTCCGCCAGGAGCGGTGCACATTCACTACGTCGACATCCTGCCGCCTCAATTGGAGCAGGACAACCCGGCCGGATTCGTGATGTATGGCGTGGAAGACGTGAACTCGCGTGGCCGCAGCGCCGGAATATCGAATCAGGTGCCGATTCCCGTGGTTCCAACGATCGCCCCGCCCGACCAGGTAACGGCTGAGGTGAGCGCAGACGGCGTGCGGATCGGATGGTCCGGGCCCGCACCGCCTGGGCCGCCGGCCGGAGTCACCTATCGCTATCGCATCATGCGCCGGCCGGTAGGCGCTCCAGCTTACATCGCACTGGATGATATTGAGCCGGCTGCCAAGGGTTCGTATCTCGACAAGACCTTTGCCTGGGAGCAAAAGTACGAATATCGCATTACGACATTAAGTCAGGTCAATGCGAATGGCGTGAATGCCGGAGTTGAGGGCGACGATTCCCCGTCAGCCGAGGTCTTCACCTGCGACATCTATCCGCCGGCGCAACCGGGCGGACTGCAGGCGGTATTCTCCAGCGTCGGACAGAAGCCGTTTATCGACCTGACATGGGCGCCGAACATGGAGAGCGACCTCGCGGGTTACAACATCTTCCGATGGTTGAAGGGCGGGCAGCCTCAGAAACTGAATACGCAATTGGTGCAGGTGGCCTCCTTCCGCGACGAAAATGTAGAAGCAGGTAAGACGTATTTCTATGTCGTTTCGGCGGTGGACCTGCGCGGCAACGAGAGCCCGCGTTCCGCCGAGGCGCATGAGACGGTCCCGAACAAGTAAGACGTGGAAACCCGGGACGGAATGTTCACCACGGAGGCACAGAGGACACGGAGATAGAAAAAGGAAATCAAATCCGTGCTCTGCGTCGGAGCCCGCCCTGAGCAAGGTCTAAGGGCGTCGATCTCCTGGTGATCGCAAACAATTAGGCGTTACGAAAACAGAGGAGTTTGCTGTGCGCTACTGCCGTTTTCATTATGGGGATGCTACACGCTACGGGCTGATTGAAGATGTGTCGGGCAAGGAAATCATTACCCGAACGCTGACGAAGGCTCCGCAATCGTTTTCCGAGTTCGAGCGGGCGGAAAAGAGCGAGTTGCAGTTGAGCGCCGTTCGCCTGCTGGCACCCGCGGAACCGGGAAAGATTGTGTGCATCGGCCGCAACTATCGCGAGCACGCCAAGGAACTGGATCATCCCATTCCGACCGAGCCGCTGATTTTCCTGAAGCCGCCGTCCTCGTTGATTGGGCCTGGCGACGAAATCCGCCGGCCGGCAGAACTCTCGCAGCGCGTGGATTATGAAGGCGAATTGGCCGTGGTGATCGGCAGGCGCTGTTACTGCTTGCGCGAGAGCGACGACGTGAAGCCCTACATTGTGGGATATACCTGCCTGAATGACGTTACCGCTCGCGATCTGCAGAACAAGGATGGTCAGTGGACGCGCGCCAAGGGCTTCGACACTTTCTGTCCAGTAGGCCCCGTGGTAGCCGATGGCTTGGATCCGTGGAAAGGCGTTCGCGTTCAGAGCCGGGTCAATGGCGAACTTCGACAGAATGGAACGACAGCCGACTTCCTCGTTCCGCTCGATGTGCTGATTCGCTTTATTAGCCGGGTGATGACGCTGGAGCCGGGTGATGTGATAGCCACCGGAACGCCTGCTGGCGTGGGCCCTCTGAAGGCCGGAGATGTGGTGGAGGTGACGGTGGAAGGCGTGGGCACGCTGCGCAATTCGGTGGTTGATCGGGATTGACGTGAATCCAGCTCGGACCCTAACGCCGAATTTTCCTGTTTCCTTCTCAAGCCGATCCCGCTATCTTGGTATCAAGTCTTCGCAACCGCTTCCATGAACTCGTACCGGCTGTATCCCATTCTCGCCTTCGGCGCCACGGCGGCCATCATCGGCTACGCCTTGCTGTCACGCAAGAACGAGAAGCCGGCGGAGGACCTGGAACGGGAGCGCCGGACCGACTTGGCCCGCGGCGGCCGTATCATCGATGGCAACGTCATTGACGTTCTGGAGTTGGAGGACGATGTCACCGGGCAGCAGATGATCCTGCTGGTCTACACCTACGATGTGGCGGGCGTTACCTATGAAGCATCGCAGGACGTGACCCACTTGCGGCAGTTCATCGATCTTTACTCCTGCCGGCTTGGCCTGCCGGCCTCGGTCAAATACGACCCACACAACCCCGGCGACTCGATCGTCATTTCTGAAACGTGGTCCGGTTTACGCAAGCCAACGATCGTCTTGCCCCAGCGGACGGAAGCAAAGTCCGTGAACCTGAACGTACCTTTTCGGCCCTCAATCGTCTCATCCTTGACAAACTCGTAACAATTGCCCGGCAATGGCATTGTTACAATGAAATGTATGCACAATTTGCCCCTTCCGCTCGCTGCATTTCTGGCGGGAGTTTTATCTTTCCTTTCTCCATGCGTACTTCCGCTGGTGCCAGGCTATGTGTCGCTGATCTCTGGAGCCACGGTCGAGGACTTGCAAGCGCCGGAGCGCCGGATGTTGCGCACGGTAATGCTGCATTCAGTCACGTTTGTCCTGGGATTCAGCGTGGTCTTCATCGCGCTGGGGGCGGTTGCAACCGGGGTGGGGCAGTTGGTCAATGAGTATCACTCGCTGCTGTCCAAGATCGCCGGCATCATCGTGATTGTGTTTGGTCTGCACCTGACCGGCATTTTGAAAATCAAGGCGCTCTACGCCGACAAGCGGATGCACGATGTCAAGGGCGGCTCCAGTGCGGTGGGCTCTTTCGCCGTGGGTTTTGCCTTCGCCTTCGGATGGACGCCCTGCATCGGTCCTATCCTGGCCACAATCCTCGTCCTGGCGGGCGCGCAACAGACTGTGCTGAAGGGCATTATCCTGTTGGCGGTATATTCCCTGGGCCTGGCGGTCCCGTTTCTGCTTACTTCACTGGGAGTCGATAGATTTCTGGCATTCTACAGCCGCTTTCGCAGGCATCTGCACACCGTAGAGGTCTGCAGCGGTATACTGCTAATCGCCGTCGGAGTCTTGATCTTCTTGAACAACTTGCGATTGCTCTCCGGCTACTTGTCCTTCCTGAACCGGTTCGCATTGTAGGGGTGTGGTTGTGAAACGAAATGCGTTGGTCTTTGTTGCCCTGTTTGTGGCCATCCTGGCGATGCTGGCCAGCGGCAAGTATCTGGATCGCACTCGCAAGCACGGGGCTATTACGCTGGTGGGCAGTGTACAAGGCGTGCTGGCGCCGGATTTCACTCTGCAGGCGCTGGACGGGAGCCAAGTGAAGCTCTCGGATTTTCGCGGCAAAGCTGTGCTGCTGAACTTCTGGGCCACGTGGTGCCCGCCCTGTAAGGTTGAGATACGCTGGTTCGAGGACTTACAAAAGCAGTACGGCAAGGATGGTTTGGTGGTGCTGGGCGTGGCGATGGACGATTCCGAGCCTGCCACAATCGCGAAGTTCGCCAGCGAGTTGGGAGTGAACTACCAGGTGCTGCTGGGAACCGACAAGGTCTCCGACGACTACGGCGACGTGCAGTACCTTCCGACGACCTTCTATATCGGCCGTGACGGAGCCATCGTGGACAAGATGACCGGCTTGCTCGACCGCAAGGACATCGAGCAGGCAGTTAAGAAAACCTTGAACACCGGCGACAGATCCAGCAGCATCCCGCAAAACCAGGCCAAAGCTGAAGCGAAAGCGGTAGCGGTGAAAGAGGTTGCCGCCAAGGGTGCAAATCGATGAGGCGGACGACTGCTCTTGTGGCAGCGGCACTTTTGCTGGCGGCCTGGGCGCTGGCGCAAGGTTTCGGCGATAAGCCGCCCGTCATCCTAGCTCCCGTGGGTAACGTGCAGGTGCGGGCCGGCGCCAGCAAGGAAGTCAGCCTGGACTTCAGAATAGGGTCGGAATTCCACATCAATTCCCACACGCCCAAGTCTCCCTTGCTGATACCCACAGCGCTGAAGCTGACTGCGCCGGAGCAGGTGACCGTGGCCGACGTAAAGTATCCTGCCGGGCAGGACATGACCTTCCCTTTCTCGCCGGATGAGAAGCTGAGCGTATATAGCGGCGATTTCAGTATCAATACAGTGCTGAAGACGCCGGCCAACGTCTCGGCGGGAACCTATCCCGTGACGGGCGAGCTGCGCTTCCAGGCATGCGACCACAGCGCCTGCTATCCTCCGCGGACCATCCCTGTTCAGTTCCAAGTCACGGTGGTGAAGTAGTCCAGCTCGCAGGTGTGAGAGCTAGATTCCGCGATCGCGCTCGGTCATTTTCGCCGCGGCGCCGACAGCATACCAAGGATCTCCTGCAGCCCTTGGCGGACTTTCTTCAGCTTGTCGGCGGGATTCTGTTTGGGAAACGGCAGACCCGACTGCTGACGCGCTGTCTTGGTTTCATCCTTCAATTGCTGGCGTGCGCCCGCGATGGTATAGCCCTCTTCGTAGAGCAGCTTCTTGATGCGGAGCACGTTTTCCACGTCACGCTGGCGATACATTCGCTGACCCGTGCTGCTCTTCACCGGCTTGAGCTGCGGGAACTCGGTCTCCCAGAAGCGCAGTACGTAAGCCGGGAGCCGGCAAAGACGCGAAACCTCGCCGATGCGAAAGTAGAGCTTGTCCGGAATCACCGGATCGGAGCCCGAGCTTTTCTTGCGGCGTGTTTTCTTCTTAGCCATTCAACCTTAGTTGCGAGTTTCGAGTTTCAAGCAAAACTCCACTTAGTTTACGCGGTCTGAAAAACTTGTAGCACGAAGCGACGGGCAGAACAACCGAATCCCGATAGCTCGCGCTCAGCAAGTAACCAGGAACAACAATCGTTGACAGCTATTCCAAGTAGCGCCACAATCACCAACCGTGACGGTTCACCTCAATTTCTCTGCGCGGTGGGGACGACGCTTCTCGTGGCCAAAGCTGGTTAGCCTGGGAGGGCTCGCTGCTCTGCTTTTGATCGTCCCGGGCTCCAGCACGGCATCTCCCGCAGACAAGAATGGTGACCGGCCCAAGCTTCCGTATAACATGATGGGACTTCAACGGCAGGATATCGACGCCTAAGACAGCAAGGCCGAGCCCGTCGCCAATGCCACCGCGGCGCTGCTGGCCCTCAACAAAGCCGGCTGGGATGTGATCCACAAATACTTTCCCGCGCTGGGCACGGACTCCGCAGGAATGGAAAAAAGAGTCCACCCTGATGACGCGATGGACAGCCGCTTCTTCGCCAACTACGCCAATGAAGATGCGGCTTTCAGCCCATGCCGCTGTTGTGCGTTATCTGGTCGCTTCCAGGCTCCGAACTGTCGGGCCGTTTGAAGGCTCTCCACGATCAACTGGCGCCGGCCATGACGCTGGAGGATTACTCCACCTGGAAGCTCGACGATCTTCGTAGCGCAGTCAACAGCATGACCAACTCCGCCAAGACTGCGCAGGGTGTTAAGTACCGCACCCCGAAGCCCAATCTGTCCTTTCCGCAGGCGCTGCGTCTCTATGCCATGACCATCGCTATGGTCAGGATGGAAACGAAATGGACGGACAAGGCTGACAATCCTCCGCCCGACATGGCTGACTTCAGCAACCGGCTGCGGCAGCGACTGCCGCGTCAAGTCCGGGACGGCGAAGCCACGGCCTTTTTTCTTTACCGCCCTGGCGTTCTCAATCATCCGCTCTCCAAGGAGGAGTTTGAAGAGCGGGCCGACGTGGTGGTGATGACGAGGAAAGCCACAACCGTGGAGATGGAGCAGTTCCCGGTATATCTGACCGAAGATCAAAAGGAATGGAGTCCGGCATGGATTGAGCCCAGCGATGAACAGAACGATACGACGCTGGTGGCGCGCAAATACAAACACGATTGGACGCGGCTGGATGGGCCATTCCTGTGGTTTCGGGCCGACCAGTTGAATGGCGAGGTGACTTACCGGGCTACGGTCGAGTTGTATCCGGACGAAATTGTGATTGAGGCGGAACGGACCATTGAGAGCCGCGGCGCGGTGAAGCGAGCGCAACGGCCGCGCGACTACGACCCAACCCTGATGACGGCGTTCCGGCCTGGTGTCGACACCCCGGCTGGTCCGCCGGATGCCCTGGTCATTGACCCTCCCCGGTTGGACGACCAGGTGGACAATTTGAAGCGGCTCGGCCCATACTTCTCCAACAGCTTCAGGGCGTGGTGTGCCTACGGACTGTCGACCTCGGGACTGGCCGCAGACGGCAGGACTTGGGTTGCGGTGCCTCCCGATGAGCCGCGCCCAGGCAGCCCCAGTTCGAGTCAGTAAACCGGCATTTCGCAATCGGCCGCTGGCAGCCAGACAGATTGGAACTCTCATAGGAGGTAATGGGAAATCGCCAGCGCCATCCCCAGAAAATCGTTGAACCCAGCGCGAGCGGTGCTAACATTCGCCTTCGATCCAATGTCGTTGGAATCCGGGCCCGATGGACGAGATAACCATCGCCTGCGGGTGCCCCACACAAGCCGGTCTTGCTTGTGTGGGAGGTTTTTCGCCGCGAACCGACGCAGCAGAGCGCAACCGGTCCCAAGGAAGATTCTTCTAGAGGAATTCATGCACACCGAAAAACCGGCGGTCACTAGCGGATTCAGCTCGGAGAAAACGGTCTGCATCGAAGATTCGGGAACTGCTTTCTTAGGAGCTATCAGCATGGCTGACCCGGAAAGAGAAAAGCAGGTGATACGGGCCTTCTTAGACAGTGCCCGCGATGAACAGGCACTCGCCACAATGTCGAATGAGGAATTGTCGATTTTGCTGATTGATCTGGTATGGGGAAAGTGCGCGCTTTTGAGTCCAGAAGCGCCACTACTGGAGGAGATAGAAAAACGCCTTCAACACGATCCCCATTTCAAAAGGACGCCACCAACGCAACTTTAGGACACTGCCATATTTCCGCAGCCGCATAGCTGCGGCCCCATTGAAGCTCAACGAATCAATTAGTATTGGGAAAGGTTAAGAGATGTTTCCGCAGCCGCACGCTGCGGCCCCATTGAAGCGTGTGAAAGACGTGCGGCCCATACCGATGCACCAGCATTTCCGCAGCCGCATGGCTAGCGGCCCCTTTGAAGCAACAACAACACGCGAATCCAGACGACCGGCTGGCATATCTCCGCTGTGAATGGCCGCGGCCCCATTGAAGAACTTTCGCGTTCCCGACGGGACTTGAACGCGTATTACCGCCGTGAAAGGGCAAAAGTTCGATTGTTTCCCTTGTTACTCTCACCGAACGTGCAAATTTAGTCGCATCGAGCGTGCAAAGCCACACATCGTCCTCTTGCCTTGGCGGCTCGCGTCCTGTAAACTAACTAACTAGTTAATTAAAATGAAAGCCACTGTTCCAACTGAACCCCGCCGCGGCAGCCGTCGCCAGCCCGAGGCCAGCCGCTACGCCATCCTGCAGGCCGCCCTGGTGGAGTTTGCGCAGGAGGGTCTGGCCGGCGCTCGAATGGACCGCATTGCCGTCTCCGCCGGTGTCAACAAGGCGCTGCTTTACTACTATTTTCACGACAAGGAAAGGCTCTATGGCGAGGTTCTCGACCGCTTTTTCGCGCAGTTGCGGCAGCGCGTGATGGCGGTTTGCGATCAACCGGGAACGGCCGGCGAACGCTTTCTCTCCTACGCCAGAACCCACTTCGATTCCATCGCCGAGTCTCCTTATTACGCGCACATTTTCATGGGCGAGTTGATGAGCGCCAGCCGCGGCGGCTCGGTCCATCTCGACCGCATTGTCGAGAACTACGTGCTGGACATCGGTTCACGGGTGCTCGCTCTGGTGCAGGAAGGCGTCGACAGCGGAGAATTTCGTCCGGTAGATGCCGCGCAGTTCGTGCCCTCTGCCATAGGCTCCATCGTTCATTACTTCTTGACTGCTCCCTTGCGGCGAAAGTTCCTGCATGAGGACACGTCGACGGAGCAGGCCATCCAGGAACGACGCGTTGCGGTGCTCGACTTCATAGCCGCGGCGTTATTCAAGGACCGTGAAGCAGGCATCGCGTTGGCGGCAAGGGTCGCGGCGCAGCCCACGACGGCCCCCCGCGATCCTGCTGCGCCACGAAAGAGGGACAAACGTCGTCGCCCCTCGCCGCTGGCACCACCCGCGCCTCAGCAAGAGCAGCCGCCAATTCAAGCTATCGATCCTGCTGCCGATAAACCCCAGCCGCAAACTGGATACAAATGGATCAACCGCTGGTTCCCGGATGTTGAGACCGCCCGCAAAGTCTTGGCAGAGGAATCCAGGCGCCCCCGAAAGCGAAAACCACCAAAGCCGCCAACCAAACCCGGCGACGAAAGAGGGCCCAAGTGAAACCGCATAAATTCTTTGTCTTCTTAGTCGTCCTCTTAGGCATCGCGGCCGGCTATTACTTTTATTCGACCGACCGCACCAGCGAGACCGTACTCATCGGGATTGTGGATGCCAACCAGGTCATCGTCAGCTCCAAGATCATGGGTCGCGTCGAGAAGCTCTACGTGGACGAGGGCTCGAAGGTGAAGGCCGGAGATCTGATTGCCGAGATCGACTCCGCCGAACTGCAGGCGGAAAAGAATGCCGCCGAGGCAATGATCAACGACTACAACTCCCAGGTCTCCTCGCTGCAGGCAACGCAAGCGCAAACTTTGGGCGAGACCAACAGTGGTGTCGTCAATGCGCAGGCGCGTCTGGCGGCTGCAAGAGCAACGCTGGCGCAGGCCAAGGCCGACCTGATCCGCATCCAGAGCGATTCGCAACGCATGATCGAGCTGGCGAAGGCGGGAGTGGAGTCCGACCAGGACCGGGTGCGAGCCGAGCAACAGCTCAATGCGCAGAAAGCCGTAGTCGATAGCGCACAGAAGAACGTGGACGCAGCCCAGGCCGACCTCAACACCGCCAACGCCCGGCTCCATCAGCAGCGTGCCGCGGCCAGCAATGTTGCGGCGAACGAAGCCCAGGTGGCGAATGCGCGCGCCCAGTTGGCCGAAGCC